>Pinky_p2__coassemble_4800_pt1 | contig 5720 bp, 7 predicted proteins | sample Pinky_p2__metabat2_high_PE_037 | metagenome-assembled genome bin Pinky_p2 | reverse complement strand
CTACCACGAAGCGCAGTTGGGTATTCAACCAAATTGATAACTTCACTCATCAAGGAAGCATCCTCTTGGTAATGTTCGTCAGCACCTTCAAAAATCTTAGCAATTTGTTCGTTAATCATATCTGCACGACGATGTTGATCAACAATCACATATTCTTTTTCCATAGTGTCAAAATAAGAAGCCACATCCTTAATTTCAACACGTTCATGACCAAGGGTTCTGTGGCCACGAGTGTAACGGTCTGCATCAATCACGCCAACAGAGAAAGGAATCACTTCATCATTTAATAATGACACAATCCAGCGAATTGGACGCAAATAGCGAAGATCATAGCTCCCCCATCTCATGGTCTTAGGGAACTTCATACCAAGTACCAAATCAGCAAGAATTTCAGCCAAGATGTCCTTGGTTGGACGGCCTTTTTCTTCACGCTTGCAGAATACGTATTCACCATTAGGCAATTCCTTGGTGTATACATCTGCTTCAGTGAAACCATTTGCACGCAGGAAGCCTTCCAAAGGCTTTGCCATAACGCCATCTTTATAAGCAGCCTTCACAGATGGCCCTTTCAATTCTTCGGAAAGGTCTTCTTGGAGATCTGCCAAATTTTCTACTAAAAGCACGAGGCGACGTGGGGTAGAATAGCAGTTCATTGCATCATAATTTAAACGTTCTTTTTTGAAGAGTGCTTCGGCATTCTTCTTCAAATCACTTACTGCGCCATTGATGTAGGCAGCAGGCATTTCTTCTAAACCAATTTCTAAAATAAATTCAGCCATTGTATTCTCCTTTTCCATCCATTACTTGCACAATGGGAAACCGAGTTTTCTACGTTCTTCCACATATTTTTCGGCACATTGCTTGGTCAAGTTTCTTACACGAGCAATATAGTGGGTACGCTCCGTCACACTAATGGCACCACGTGCATCCAAAAGGTTAAATACATGAGAACATTTTAACGCATAGTCATAAGCTGGTTGAACGACATCAAATTGCAACACATTTTGCGCTTCTTTTTCATACATATCAAACAGTTGGACCAACATATCGGCATCGGAATATTCAAAGTTATACTTGGAGTACTCTACTTCATTTTGATAGAAAACGTCACCGTATTTTACATCGCCAATCCAGTCAATATCATAGACGTTGGTTTTATTTTGAATAAACATCGCCAAACGCTCCAAGCCATAGGTGATTTCACCACTGACAACATCGCAGTCAATACCGCCGCATTGTTGGAAGTAAGTGAATTGGGTAACTTCCATGCCATCAAGCCATACTTCCCAACCGAGCCCCCATGCACCCATGGTTGGGGATTCCCAGTTGTCTTCGACAAAACGAACGTCATGTTGAAGAAGATCAATGCCCAACATCTCTAAGCTCTTTAAGTACAATTCTTGAATATTATCAGGAGATGGCTTCAAGATAACTTGATATTGATAATAGTGTTGCAAACGGTTTGGATTGTCACCGTAACGACCATCTGCAGGGCGACGGCATGGTTATACATAAGCAACATTCCAAGGTTCAGGCCCAAGCGCCTTCAAGAATGTCGCAGGGTTCATCGTCCCTGCCCCTTTTTCAATATCATAAGGTTGTAAAATAATACACCCTTGATCACTCCAGAACTTATTTAATGTTAAAATCATTTCTTGAAATTGCATAAAGTCCTCCTTAAAAATAAAAAACTCGTCCCTGTCCTTTCAGACAGGGACGAGACTAACCCGCGGTTCCACCCTGATTGACATAAAAATGTCCACTTTGTCATAAAACTCAGAAGCGCCTTATTGACTACTTGTATCATCGACCTCTCACCATCGCCGACTCGCTTTGCATACACCATAGTTTTTTCTCTTCGTCATAGTTTTTCTATAATATATATTATTATAAGTTTTTCCACTAAAAAGTCAATGCCCTATTGCTTGTTCAAGGATTTTTTGACTCTTAACATAAATCTGAGCCTCTTGATGATAAATACAATTTAAGACGTTTTTAATCACACGATACGCCGGTACAGACAAACGCGCAGAAAAGCCATGAATTTGTTCGGATTGAAACACACTCAAGAAGCCACGCAACTCATCATAAATAGACTGTTGCCCCGGGGTGAAAGTTTGACACTTCCAATAATCTTCCAACAGTCTTCTCAAATAATGAACATCATCACTACCGTAGCCCAATAGCACCGCATATTTCCATTCAAATAAAATACGCACTTCTTTATAATTTCTATCGTTCATCGCTAATAAGCAAAAATACAATAAATAAAACGTTGCCTCCTGAACATCCCCAATAACTGTCGTTGCATCAACCATATCACACATATACATACTGGTTAGTAATGACTCGTAACACGTATATCGACTTTGAAAGCCTTCGATTGAACTACAGGACATCAATGTATTACCGGTTTTCCCCAAGACATAATCTACTGAAATGCAGTTTCCGTTATTAAGAAGTGGAGCAAACTTGCTATTTGACTTACCAACGCCTTTAGCAAGCACCATAAATTTGCCATGTTCTTTGCCAAATAAAATAACATGTGCATCAGAAGCCTTAAACGGTACACTTTTCAAGACAAAACATTCGTCCTTAAAATATTGCTCAGACACCGCTATTCGCTGAGTTTTTCAACGCCTCCAATTCTTTAAAGAAACTTTCAATATCCGAAAAGTCCTTATACACCGAAGCAAAACGAATGTATGCCACTTGGTCAAGCTGGAGCAAATTCTTCATAATGGTTTCACCAATGTCTGCAGTAGAAACTTCAGTGTATTGGTTTTTCAACTGACGTTCGATTTGATCGACCATTTCCTCCAGCTGGTCGATGCTAACCGGCCTTTTTTCACAAGCCTTCGCCATCCCTTTAAGAATTTTGGATTTATCGAATAATTCCGTACGGCCGGATTTTTTTCGAACAATCAAAGGCATATCTTCAATTCTTTCGTAAGTCGTAAAGCGTTTCCCACACTTCATGCATTCACGGCGACGTTTAACAGAATTCACGCTCTCATTGGTTCGCGTATCTAATACTTTACTGTCACCACCACAAATTGGACATAACATCGTTCATCACCCTTGCTAGTTAATTCATAAAAATACTGGCACAGTGCACTTTATGCACATGATTTTGTTCATAGTATACCACGCAAAAACCAATAACGTCAAAACTACACATCGCTTAAAATAAAAAAAGCAACGGCTATTAAACCGTTGCTCTGACGCCAATTATAAGTTAAGTATTCTCACTATTTCATGTTTAGGACGGAAGCCGACAGCACGTTCAACTTCTTCCCCGTTTTTAAATAACATCACGGTAGGAATACTCATTACACCGTATCTTCTTGCAATTTGTTGTGCATCATCAATATTTAACTTGCATACGGTTGCTTTACCGGCATGCTCAACTGCTACTTCATCAATAATTGGTCCAAGCATTTTACACGGACCACACCATTCAGCCCAAAAGTCAACAAGAACCGGACCTTCTGATTGGAGGACGATCTCTTTGAAATTAGATTCGTCAACTGCAATCACATGTTCATTTGCCATTATTCATCCTCCTAAAATACATCCAAACATTTTACTTATTGCTATTATAACATATTTTTTGCTTTATACCATATAATATTCTTTTCTTGCAACAAAAATCATTATTTCAATGCTTCTTGCACAATATACTGCGCCAAAGTTAAGCCTGCAATAGCTGGCGAGAAACAAACCGTTCCCGGCTTTTCACGACTGTTCACTTCTTTATAAGGCAATTCCTCTGAATAGAGTACCGGTATGCCAGAATAGATCCCCTCTTTTCTCAAACGCAATCGCACAGCACGTGCCAACGGACACACCTTTGTTTTGCTAATATCAGAAATTTTAAACGGCAGCGTCCCCATTTTATTACCCGTTCCCATAGAAGAAACAATAGCACACTTTTGTTCGTAACAATGCTTAATAACCGCTACTTTCGCAGCAACATCATCAATACAATCAACAACAAAATCCGCTTGATCCAAACAAGTTGGTAAATTGGTCGGTTCTATTTTTTCATTATAGCAGTGAATTATTGCTTCCGGATTGATATCCAACAAACGTATTTTCATTGCTTCAACTTTTACTTGCCCAACAGTACTATGCAGCGCCTGAACTTGACGATTGATATTTGTAATATCCACGGTATCAAAATCAACGAGGCTCATCTCGCTAATGCCGGTGCGCACTAAGGCTTCTGCAACCCATGAGCCAACACCCCCAACGCCTAACACACAAACATGTGTCTCTTGTAAACGTGCTACAGCAGCTTCCCCAAGTAATCGTTGGGTTCTCTCATAAAATATTTCCATCGTGGACGCATCCCCTTAATGCTTAAAATATAGTTTCGCTTCTCGGTGTTGTCTGATATACTATAGCAAAGAAAGACTAACACTTCAATTAAAATAAGGAGGATGAGATATGCTTATTACTAAAGATATGCCTATTTCTGACACTGTAAGAAAATACCCACAAACTGCACCTGTATTCATGGAGTTTGGTATGGGCTGCCTCGGCTGTGCTGCTGCTCATTTTGAAAACATCGAACAAGGCGCTGTTGTACACGGTATCGATGTCGACGCTTTAATGGTGGCTCTTAACAAAGTTGCCGAAGAAGCATAAATAAAAAAATTCTTTTCCACCGCATCCATTAAGATGCGGTGTTTTTTTATCTTAATTACAATTTCACTTCATACTATATGCTCAATTCTTTGACATTTTATGTTGATTTAAATTTTTATTATTAAATTCAACTTCCCATAAATCGTCACTCTGTTTTCTCTCAATACGCCCACCCGTATCCGGCAAATAAATCCGCTCACGACCGGCAGCACGAATGGATGAATATGGAAGCCCCATCGTGTCCAACCAACCGCACAGCTTCTCCCATGCCGCATGGGTCGTCGTCGTTCGGTGGGCCGTGTGCATGATATGCTCACCCATCACCAGCCCCCAAAGCTCTCGTATCGCCAAAATCTCACTTTTCCCGTTTCTACGTGGTAAGGAATACCCAAACTTCACATGAACCCAAAGCTCATCGTCGTTGTAACTCATGATGTCATACAGCAAAAGCTGTTGCCACGCCTGAATCTTGCGCCCCGTCAGCTTGTAAAGCTTCACAGCCTGCGCGCCCTTCGTCCTTGTATACGGCAAAACCACAGATTGAGTGGGAGACTGTCGCCCTAACTTAGCCACCTTCTCCCCTCCTACATCACATTCGGTGCTCTAATACCCTTCATCTCAAACCCTCCCAACAAAAAACGGCACAAAAAATAAGCCTTTTTACCTCATGCTTAGGAGGAAAGCCACCGATAGGAATCGAACCCATATAGACGGACTACAAAACCGCCGTTCTACCATTAAACCAAAGTGGCAAAAGCCAACGACAGGACTCGAACCTGCAACCTAGTGCTTACGACGCACCCGCGCCACGTTGGCAAGTACGATGCGTTTGGCGCCGCACCATACTCATATGAAAAAAATAAAATGCGAGGCAGTTTAACGACCTACCCGGGTCAAAAGGTAGTAGAAAAAACCACCAACCGTATAGGTGGTGGTCAAGCTAGTATATGTTTTATATCGTCTTCCGAAACGCCTACTCTTCTTAAAATCTCAGCAACTTCGTCTTGTGTAAGTGTTGAAATGAGCTCGCGGAGCTCCAAGTCAATCCTATCATCATGCCAATTCTG
>Pinky_p2__coassemble_3100_pt1 | contig 8366 bp, 7 predicted proteins | sample Pinky_p2__metabat2_high_PE_037 | metagenome-assembled genome bin Pinky_p2 | reverse complement strand
GTTCTCATGAACTACTGTGAAAACGTGGCAAAGTAAGTTGGACTTGAATTGAATATGACGCACCCCTCGGGGTGCGTTTTTTTGTGGGTTGCATTTTCCGTGTGTGCAAGGTTGAAAGGCAGTCTACGTAGTGACCGATTCTCGATGATGCACTGCCAACAATTCCCCTCTTTCCGGAAAGCGGGCGAAGGGTAGCTGATTTGTTTGTGTATGGTGCTGGGAATGATTGCGCATGATGGTTGATCGGTTGCGAATCATTTATCCGATAGGTTGTGCCTGTGCCGAGATGTAAAACAGGCACCCTAGAAACGTCAAATCTGCGCTTTGCTTGCGATGATAGTGTTTGATCATGAGTAAACAGTGTGAGGGTATTCATGTAAAGAAGGAGGAAAAACGAATTGAGCGGAATTAAATAGGGCACTTGATGCCACTACAAAAAATACACACCTTTGGTGATGGTGGGTCAACCGAAAGGTGTGTTTGGAAAACTGATTTTGTGTTTTTAGAAGGATGCTTGAACCATTTCTATAAAATAACGGTGGATGGCTGTGTCATCACAAAGTTCGGGATGAAAGGCTGTGACGAGCATGTTGTTTTGTTGCGCTGCCACAATGCGGTGTTCTACGGTTGCAAGCACGTCAACGCCATCACCGGCGTCGGCGATATATGGGGCACGAATGAAGTCCATCGGTACGTTGCCAATGCCTTTGAAGGTGCTACGGGTAAAGAAGCTTCCAAGCTGACGGCCGTAGGCATTACGTTTGGCGCAGATATTCATGGTGCCAAAGCAAGGGGTGCCGCCGTCGACGGTGTGTGCCAAAAGCAGGAGGCCGGCACAGGTGCCAAATACGGGCATGCCGTTGTTGATGTGTTCCAAAAGAGGGGTGTAAAGGTTCAAATCGTGCAAGAGTTTACGCATGGTGGTGCTTTCGCCGCCGGGGAGGATGAGGCCGTTGATGCCGTTGTCGAGGTCTTTAGCTTGGCGAATATCAAAGTGTTCAATGCCTAGGCGGTCGAGCATGGCGGCGTGTTCCGCAAAGGCACCTTGTAGTGCCAAAATTCCGATGCGCATCTTATTTGCCTCTTTCTGCCATGAGAAGTTCGATTTCTTGTTCATTGATGCCGACCATGGCTTCGCCGAGGTCTTCGGAGAGACGAGCAATAAGGGCGGCGTCGGTGTAGTTGGTCACTGCTTGTACAATGGCAGCGGCGCGTTTTTCCGGATTGCCGGATTTGAAAATCCCAGAACCGACAAAAACCCCTTCGGCGCCAAGCTGCATCATGAGGGCTGCATCGGCTGGCGTTGCGACGCCGCCGGCAGCGAAGTTCACAACCGGCAGTTTACCGTGTTCGTGTACGTAAGCCACCAATTCATAAGGCACTTGTAATTCTTTAGCAGCATCGAAGAGTTCGTCTTCGTCTATGGTCATAAGGCGGCGGATTTCGCCTTGCATCATGCGCATGTGGCGCACTGCTTGCACCACATCACCGGTGCCTGGTTCACCTTTGGTGCGAATCATGGCAGCGCCTTCGTTGATGCGGCGCAATGCTTCGCCCAAGTCGCGTGCGCCACATACAAATGGGACGTCAAATTTGGTTTTGTTGATATGATAGCGGTCATCAGCAGGGGAGAGCACTTCGCTTTCGTCGATGTAGTCGATTTCGATGGCTTGCAGCACTTGTGCTTCTACAAAGTGGCCGATACGACATTTTGCCATAACAGGGATGGTGACTGCATCTTGAATGCCCTTAATCATTTTTGGGTCACTCATGCGCGATACTCCGCCGGCGGCGCGGATGTCTGCAGGAATGCGTTCAAGAGCCATAACGGCACATGCACCTGCTGCTTCGGCGATGCGTGCTTGTTCTGGGGTGGTGACGTCCATAATTACGCCACCTTTGAGCATTTGTGCCAATTCTTTGTTGAGGTCATATCTGGTTTTTTCCATGTTGTTTTCTCCTTTACAATTCATTGGCCCTAGCATACAATGAAACTGATAATGCGAAAACAACCAGAAATGGAGTAAAATACATAACCAGATGAAACGCTTGATGAATGATGGTCACAGACCGGCTTATTTGCAGCTTTATGAACAGTTGAAACATGATATTTTATGCGGTGGCTATGTGTATGGCGATCGCTTGCCATCCAAGCGTGTGCTGGCGACGGAACTTGGATTAAGTGTGGTGCCTATTACGCACGCCTATGCGTTGCTTTGTGAAGAGGGCTATGTAGAGGCGCGTGAACGTAGTGGGTATTTTGTTTGCTATCGGCATGAAGATTTTTTGCTACATTCGGTCAGCGAGGTGGTTTGCGAGTTGCCGAATGTAGCTGCCACTCCTGATGATGATGCCCTACCGTATACGGTTCTTGCCAAGGCCATGCGACAAGTGATTACCGAATGTGGTGAACATTTGTTGGAAAAATCGCCCAATCAAGGGCTTTGGCAATTGCGACAGGCTTTGGCGCGGTATCTCATGCGTGCTTGTGGCATCGATATTACGCCGCAGCAAATTGTCATTGGTTCAGGAGCGGAGTATCTTTACGGATTGTTGGTGCAGCTTTTGGGGCGTATGCGTGCCTATGCATTGGAAGCGCCCTGCTACGAGCAGATTCAGCGAGTATATGAGGCCAATGGTGTGCAGTGTGAGCTTCTGCCCCTTGTGGATGACGGAATTGCCTCAGAGGCACTTGCTCGGTGTGATGCCGGTGTGCTGCATGTTACGCCCTTTCATAGCTATCCATCGGGCATTACTGCCAATCGGGCCAAGCGGATGGAATATATTGAGTGGGCACGGATGCACCATGCCACTATTATTGAGGATAATTACAATGCTGAGTTGACGGTGAGCGAGCATAACGATACCACGCTTTATGCCTTGGCGGAGGGCGTGGATGTGATTTATCTTAATACATTTTCGCATACCATTAGCCCTGCTTTGCGTGTGGGGTATATGGTGTTGCCGGCGTCTTTGTTGTCTCATTTTGAGGCGCGCTTAGGATTTTATTCTTGCACAGTGCCAACCTTTGAACAGTATTTGCTGACGGCACTTTTACAAAACGGCGATTTTGAACGGCATATCAATCGCTTACGTCATGCAAAGCGCTTGGCTTTAAAAAAATAATAAAAAATGCACCCGCTATTGTAGTGTGTCTCACTTGTTAGATTTTTGGTCTAACTCTTGAGGCACAGCTTACAATATTGGGTGCGTTTTTATTTGATGTTATTTGCTCAATCGCTTGAGTACGGCGTGGAGTTCTTCGAGTTTGCGTTCTTGTTCGGTGCTATCGCCACTTTCAAAGGCATGGCGGACGCAGTGGTCGAGGTGAGCGGTAAGCACTTCTGCATTAACAGTGCCCAAGAGGGCTTGGGTGCTCAGGAGTTGGTTAGAGATGTCAATGCAGTAGCGATCGTCTTCCACCATTTTGAGAAGTCCGTCAATTTGGCCGCGGGCTGTTTTGAGCAGTCGGCAAATCTCATTTTTGTTGGCTTTCATAACGTCCCTCCTTTTTTAATGGGTCGGTTCAGTCGATGCCTTTGAACTCAAAGCCCAAATCAACGATGGTTTTTTCGATTGGCAGGGTACTGATGTCGGTATTAGCGGTAAGGGTCGCGGTTTTGTCTTCGAGAGAAACGGTCACGTCTTGTACGCCGTCTAAGGCGCCAAGCCCTTTTTCAACGCTCATTTTGCAGTGGTTGCAGGCCATGCCTTCAATGTGTACGGTTGCTTTGTTCATGGTGGTCATCCTTTCGGTAGTGTTTACAGGACCTTGGTAGGTAAAACCGAGGTCGGTGATGGTTTGTTCAAGGGGAAGGGTGGTAGGGTCAACGGTGACGGCGAGGGTCGCGGTTTTGTCTTCGAGAGAAACGGTCACGTTTTCTACGCCGTCTAGCGCACCTAAGCCTTTTTCAACGCTCATCTTGCAGTGGTTGCACATCATGCCGTCGATGCTTAGGGTGATGTGTTCCGTTGCCGGTGCATCGGCTGGTGGAAGGTCGCTTGTCAGCGAGGTTGATTGGGCGATGCTTGGCTGCCAATAACGTAGGCGCAAGGCATTGGTTACGACAAAGAGAGAGCTCAAGCTCATGCAGGCAGCGGCAATCATTGGGTTTAGGCTAATGCCAAAGGCCGGATAAAAGGCCCCTGCTGCCAGCGGAATGCAGAGAATATTGTAGAAAAATGCCCAGAAGAGATTCTGGTGAATGTTTTTGATGGTGGAGCCGGAAAGCTCATAGGCATAAGCAATATCAGTAAGCTCGCTGGAGGTGAGGATGAGGTCGGCGCTTTCGATGGCGACGTCGGTACCGGCACCGATGGCAATCCCGACATCGGCACGAGCGAGGGCCGGGGCATCGTTGATGCCATCGCCGACCATAGCGACAACGTTGCCTTTTGCCATGAGGTCCGCGATGACGGTTTCTTTTTCGGCAGGCAAAACTTCGGCAATAACATCGTCCATGCCGACACGAGCGGCAACGGCTTCAGCGGTGGTTTGATGGTCACCGGTGAGCATGATGAGTTGCTTGCCCATTTGATGCAGGGTTTTGATGGCGCTTGGCGTTTGCACCTTAATTTGGTCGGCACAAGCCAACAGCCCAAGGATGCAGGTATCGTCTGCGATGTAAAGAGGGGTGTTGCCTTCACGGGCAAGTTGACGTGCTTTTTTGTCGGCACCGCGTACATCCAAATGAAGATCTTCCATCAAATGGCCGCTGCCGGCATAGTAGGTATGCCCGTCAATGACACCGCTGATGCCACGCCCACTCAAGGCTCGGAAGTCTGTGACGTCCGCCAAAGGCAGGTGGTTGTGGTCGGCGGCACTTATAATGGCTTGGGCCAACGGATGCTCGCTTTTTGCTTCCAAGGATGCGGCAATACGCAACAGTTCACCTTCGCTTTGGCCTTGGAATGGCACCACATCGGTGAGTGCCGGATGACCTTCGGTGATGGTGCCGGTTTTATCAAAGACCACCGTATCAATTTGGTGCAGGCGTTCTAAGGCGGCGGCATCCTTAAAGAGAATACCCTTTTTCGCGCCTTGGCCGCTGCCGACCATAATCGCCACCGGTGTTGCCAGTCCAAGGGCACAAGGGCAGCTAATGACAATGACGGAAATAGCCATCTTCATGGCAAATGGCAAGGTTTCACCTAGGCTTGTCCAAATAAAGAAGGTTGCCAAAGCAATGAGAAGAATCGTCGGTACAAAAACGGCCGCTACCTTGTCGGCGGTACGAGCAATCGGTGCCTTGGTGGCGTTGGCATTTTCCACAAGCTCGACAATCTGCGCCAAGGCAGTGTCGGCACCGACAGCCGTGGCACGGAAGCGAAATGAACCGGTGGTATTGATGGTACCGGTGGAGACGCTGTCACCCACACTTTTTTCAACCGGTATGCTTTCGCCGCTAAAGGCGCTTTCATCGATGGAAGAGGCGCCGCTTACAATCACGCCGTCCACAGGAATGCGTCCACCGGGGCGAATTTCGATGATGTCACCAACCATCAGCTCCTTGGTCGCGACAGCCTTGACCTGTTCACCCTCTACGCGGTAGGCGGTTTCCGGTGCCAAAGCGAGAAGCTCGGAAATGGCGTCGCTGGTGTGGTGTTTGGCACGGGCTTCCAGATATTTGCCGATGGTAATCAGAGCGACAATCATCGCTGCGCTGTCATAGTAAAGTTGGTGCAGGCCGACCATTGCGTGGTCAGGGGCACCGGCAGCCAAGGCGCCGTAAATGGTACCGCTGGTGTAGAGACTGTAAATAAAGGAAATCCCTGCACCGATGGCAACAAGGCTGTCCATATTCGGACGCAGCTTGATGATGGCACGGAAGCCGCTGGTGAAGTAGGCGCGGTTAATCCAGAGGATGATGAATGCCAGCACACATTGCACCACCGGACTGGCCACCATCCAAAAGCTGGAGTGCACCAGATCGTAAGGAGAAAACGGTGCCATCGGTAGCATGGCAATAATCATTAGTGGAATCAATAAAATGACAGAGGAACGAATTCGCAAGCGGCGAGATTCCTCCTCCTTGCCTAAAGTGGCACTCATGGTGGCAGTGCCGTGGGTCGTGGCATGATAGCCGGCATCTTCAACGGCGGCAATGATGGCGGCATCACTCACATCTTCACCGTGGGTGACCTTCATATGACCGTTTAAGAGATTGACCGACACCTCCTCGGCGCCGCATTTTTTGACGGCACGTTCCACAGCCGCTTGGCAAGCACTGCAGGACATGCCCGTCACATCGAAATCTGTGACAGTGGATTTGCTCAAAGAAATCCCTTCTTTCTCATAATTTGTTTCGCGTTTGTAAGGTTAGTATAAGCCCCCACCCCCAGGGGGTGTCAAGACAAAAATTGTTCCCAATCCGCTGCATAGATGTGCTATACTGAATCAAAGCAATTGATGAACGTCAACGAAAAGGGGAAACCTATGAAAGTAATTGAATCTGATAAAAACCAATGGATTAAACGCATGCGTGCCTTGGAAAAACGCAAATACCGCTTGGCCTTTGAACAATTTGTGGCAGAAGGTCGTCGCTTTGTCGAAGAAGCCATTGCCAGCGACGTCATGGTACACGTGATTTTGATCGCCGAAGGCAGCGAAGAAAAGTACCAAGACCTCTTGGAAAGCTACGACGGCCCGGCGTTTCTCGTTGATCCGGAAATTCTCGAAGATTCTATGGCCACCGTCAACCCACAAGACATTGCAGCCATCGTTTCCTTCCCGGACTGGAGCGAAGAAAGCTGGCCGGTGATGGATACTGTGGTCGTGGTAGACGGTGTACAGGACCCGGGCAACCTCGGTTCCATCATCCGCACCGCCCTCGCCAGTGGCGCCAAAGCAGTGTTCTGCTTGAAGGGCACCGTAGACTTCTCCAACAAGAAGGTCCTTCGTTCCACCATGGGCACCATCTTTAAGCTTCCGGTCTACATGATTGAAGACGTTGAAGAAATTGTCCACGTCCTCAAAAAATACGGCTTCCAATTCATCGTGGCAGATGCCGACGGCACCGACTACGATGAAGCCTTCGAAACCCTGCCGGAAAAAATCGCCCTCGTGGTCGGCAACGAAGGCAACGGCCCAAGCCAAATCGAAGAATACGAGCAAATGGTACGCATCCCACTCGAAAACGGCGTAGAAAGCCTCAACGTCGGCGTTGCCACCGGCGTACTCCTCTACGAAATCCATCGCCGCAGAAAATATCAAAAGTAATCAAAATAAATCGCCTATCCTCCAAAGTGAGGATGGGCGATTTTTTTGAGGAGATATTTTGAAGAGAACCATAAAAGCGTACTAACTTTTTGATGATGGAATTTTAAATGTTTTTTATTAGAGAAGACAATAAATAAATGTAATTCTTAAAACACTACAAATAACGGTTCACGCTCGCTCTCTTATAGGTTATACTGTGTCATACTGATTATAAATAAGAGAGGGGACTGTCCCATGAGAAATCCTTGGCCTATGGCAGGCATTTTGGTGTTAACCGGGCTCATCGGTGCGCTGTATGTGAACTTTTTTGCCAATCAAGGCATTTGGGTGTTGGCCTTGGTGCTGATTACTGTGATTGTCTTGCTGTTCTTCGGCTACAGCAAATACAGCAACTGGTTGGTCAATAAGCTCAATAGTGTCGTGCTGGAGTATCAGAAAAACCGCGACACGGACGCGCTCCAAGCAGAATTTAGCAAATGGCGTTTTGTAGCAACCAAGTACGCCCGTGATGTGATGCGCATTAACACGACCATCGCGTTTTTGGAGCATGACAGGTTCGACGACGCAAAAAAAGAAATCGATGCGGTGCGCCTTAGCTGTGAAACCACCTTTGATTGGATGAATTACCATCTGCTATTGAGCGACTTTGCCGCAAAGACCGGTGACAAGGCTCTTGCTCGTACAGAAAAACGCACCGCGGATAGCATCAAAAAGAAAATCGAAACCACAGGCACCAATCCAAAGGAACGCGCCACCAAGGTTCAATGCAAGCGCGCCTTTCTAAACTGGGTGGCCTTTAGTGCATTCTTGCTAATAGGTGGTGGGATCATCACCGTTGTATTCAAAACCACCATGCTGGGGTCTATTGGTGTTGCTGCATTTGGCCTTTCATGGTTCGCTCTTCCGGTCACCGTTGGCTGGGGGATTCTCTGGGCCACACGATAAATCTTATAGAAACGAAGCCTTCTCAGTAGAGAAGGCTATTTTATTAGTTCGACCGAAAGACATTCACCCAGAGTAGAGTCTAATATGAAGAAAAAGATGATAAGTAAAAAATAAAACAAAAAACGCAAAAAAGGTGTTGACTTCTCCGATAGAGGTGCGTATAATAATCAATCGTTGGCGCTACGCCAACAGCCACTCACGA
>Pinky_p2__coassemble_2786_pt1 | contig 9125 bp, 7 predicted proteins | sample Pinky_p2__metabat2_high_PE_037 | metagenome-assembled genome bin Pinky_p2 | reverse complement strand
CTTTATGTATGGGCTCATGCTTGCCCATATGGAGCAGTTGCCAACCTTTAAGCGTGCCCGCACTCAGCTTTGCAACACAGCAGCACTTTTGGAGAAAAAACAGACCATTCCGCAGGTCGAGGCAAAGCTTGATTTGATCAAAGAGGTGCAGACCGACGCTTTTTGGGAGGCCGAGGATGTGCTACTCTTTGAAAAGGTGCGCGTGGCGTTGCGTGAGTTGATGCAGTTTTTGATGGATGATGGGCCGGTAAAGCCGATTATTTTCACCGATTTGGCGGACCCGGTGATTGCCAGCGGCGAGGGGCAAACCTTGGATCCTGCCTATGATTTTGAAAATTACCGCGCCAAGGTGAACCGCTATGTAAATGAACACGGCGACACCATCGCCATTCACAAGCTTACCCACAATATTCCGCTTTCAAGTGGCGATTACAGTGAACTGGAACGCGTTTTGACCAGCGAGCTGGGAAGTGCAGAGGATTATGAGCGTGAATACGGCGATACGCCGTTTGGCCTCCTCATTCGCAAGATTGCCAAGCTCGACCACGAGGCGGCGATGGCAGCGTTCTCGGCGTTCATCAACGACCAATCCCTCAATCAACGACAGATTGAGTTTGTGCATAAGATTATCACCCATATTGAGCTCAACGGCTATATGGAAAGTCCAAAGGTGCTTATGAAGCCACCGTTTGACAAGCCGATTCCGTTTATGAAGCTCTTTGACCAAAAGACTCGCACCGCCCTGGTGGCGACCATCAATCAAGTGCGCGACAACGCCGTGCAGATTGCGGCGATGTAAATGATAAAAAATGCCCCACGTCGTTTATTCGGTGTGGGGCGTCTATGTGATATAGAAAAACAAAGAGAGGGGCATCTGTTTTATGCAAACCTATACCTATGTGTCCGAAGGGCAGTTTGAACTTGTTGAAAAGCCAAGGCCTGTGTTGTTGCATCCGCGGGATGCGATTGTGAAGGTGACGTTGGCAAGTATTTGCTCGAGCGATTTACACATCAAGCACGGGAGTGTGCCGCGGGCGGTGCCTGGGATTACGGTGGGCCATGAGATGGTCGGTGTGGTCGAGGAAGTGGGCAGTGGCGTGACCCATGTGAAGCCGGGGGATCGTGTGACGGTGAATGTGGAAACCTTCTGCGGTGAGTGCTTTTTTTGCAAGAAGGGCTTTGTCAACAATTGCACCGACGACAACGGTGGCTGGGCGCTGGGGTGTCGCATTGACGGTGGGCAGGCGGAATATGTGCGTGTGCCCTTTGCGGACCAGGGTTTAAACAAGATTCCCGATGGTGTGAGTGACCGCCAAGCGCTCTTGGTGGGGGACGTGCTCGCGACAGGCTATTGGGCGGCGCGTATTTCTGAGATTACCGAGGACGACACGGTGCTTATTATCGGTGCCGGTCCAACGGGGATTTGCACGCTCCTTAGTGTGATGCTCAAGCACCCAAAGCGCATCATTGTCTGCGAAAAGGATGCGGCGCGTGTGGCTTTTGTCCGCGCCCATTATCCGGAGGTGCTTACGGTGGCGCCGGAAGATTGTGTCGATTTTGTGCAGGCACACAGTGACCACGGTGGTGCCGATGTGGTGCTAGAGGTGGCAGGGGCGGCGTCCACCTTCCGTTTGGCGTGGGAATGTGCGCGTCCAAATGCGGTGGTGACGGTGGTGGCGCTTTATGATGCGGCGCAAACCTTGCCCCTTCCTGAGATGTACGGCAAGAACCTCACTTTCAAAACCGGTGGTGTGGATGGCTGCGATTGCGAAGAGACCTTGGCATTGATTGCTCAAGGCAAGCTCGACACCGAGCCCCTTCTTACCCACACGTATCCGCTGGCGCAGATTGCAGAGGCCTATGATCTTTTTGAAAACAAGCGCGATGGTGTGATTAAGGTGGCTATTGAGTGTTAATGTGAGCTTTCTATGCTTGAATAATGATGCTATATATAGGAGTGTATTTGCCAAATAAATATGAAGCCGTTATTTTATCGAGGGTATATCGATGAAGCAACGGCTTTTTTCAGGTATATTTAAGGATAGATGTGTAAATTGAATAGTATATCAAGAATTTGCGGATGGTAGTTCGCAGTATAAAAAGCTCCAAATTTGAACAATGGAGGAAAAAATATGTTTAAGACAAAATTGACCATCCTTTGCATTGCTGTTTTGATAGGTATATTTACTGCCTGTGGAAATGTGGTAACGGAAGATAATACTGAGGAAACGATAAGTGTTGATCAACCGACAGAGGTGGTTCAAACAGACGTATCCAAGACTTTGGCAGAGGATGAAGAAGCACTGGTTGCTACTTATCCAAGTCAATTTACCCAAGAAACCTATACCGATTCAGAAACAGGACTTGCAATTACCTATAATTTGTATTTGCCGAAAGATTATGATGCGTCGAAGTCTTACCCGATGGTTGTATTCATTGCAGATTCAAGTTGTACCGGAAAAGAGGCTACTGTTTCATTGACACAGGGACGCGGGGCTTTGGTTTGGGCAACTGAAGAATGGCAATCTGCATATCCAACCATTGTTGCGGTACCAACTTATCCGGAAACAATTCTTGATGACCATAGCGGCCATACAACGACAGAGTATGTTGAGCTGACAAAGCGTTATATTGATTATATGAGCAGTGAATATGCGGTAGATACCAATCGTATTTATGGGACGGGTCAATCCATGGGATGTATGACAACGATGCTTCTTGCGTCGGAATATCCGGATCTTTATGCTGCTTGTATGTTAGTAGATGGCCAATGGGATGTTCAAGCGTTAGAAGGATTGGTGAATCAACCGTTTATATACTTTGCGGCGGAAGACGATCAAAGTGCATGGAGCGGTGCTCAAGAAGTGATGGCAATGTTTGATTCTCAATCTGAGGCGTACACCTATGCCCAATGGGATGGCAATTGGACGATAGATGAGTTGTCCGATGCGGCACAGTCGTTATTTAGTGACGATGAAAAGCAGTATTTTGTTTCTTGGGCATGTGGATCCATAGAGGCTGACGCAGGTGGTGGAAATAATGGTTCTTACCATATGGCATCTTTTGATTATGCGTATAATTGTGTGGATGCCATGGAATGGCTTTTTAAACAATCTAGATAGTAGATATGATATTCCTTTCGATGACTCATAGTAGAAGTGGTCGCTAAAAAATTAACAACCTCGCCCTATCGATTATATTCGATGGAGCGGGGTTGTTGTGTTTATTATTTCGGAGATTGAATCAGTGTGGCGAAATGGGCGTCGTCGTAGTGGTTGATGGCGAGGTGGATGGCGGCGCGTTCGTCGTTGTTGAGTTCGGCAGTGATTGGAATGAGGGTGTTGTGGGCTGCAATGCCCATGCGGGTGAGGATGCCTTCAAATTTTTTGTGGGCGATGACGACGCAATTTTCGAGGGTGGTGAGGGTGCGATGGTCTTCGCCGTTTAAGAGGAAGGTGTGGATGTCGATGCGTTTGTCAGAGACTTGGCGACTCAGGTGTAGCGCGAGAACGTCCAAATCGACAAAGAGGTCAGAGAGGATGTAGACCGGCACCGGTGGTAGGGTTTGTCTGAGAATGTACTCGATTTGTAAGGAGAGGAAGATGAGGTGGTTGCTGTCGAGGCGGTATTGGATGTGGTTGGCTTCGCGCCAATCGTTCAAGAAGTCGGTGAGGTATTGTAAAAAGGCCTTGCTCAGGGGTTGTTGAGGGGTATCGACAAAGAAGTTTTTGTCGGGAATGATGCATTGCAGCTCAAGCAGGCATTTTTTGTAGAAGTAGACCAAGGCGACGCGGAGGGCGTGGGATTCTGCCACTTCCTTGCCAAAGCGGTCGCCGATGCGACGGAGAAGGTCGGAAAAGGCAGGGTCGGCAAAGACGATGTCAGTGACGGCCTTGGTGGCATCGTCGTCCCAGCGGTCTTGGAAGAGGCAATTGTTGGTGCAGCAAAATACAAGATAGATGTAATCCAAGTCGAGGGCGTTCAATTGGCAGGAGAGGGCAGGGGTGAGGTGTTGTTGCACGGCGTCTTTGATAGCGTCAAAGAGAAAGAGTTCTTTGAGGGCATCAAGTTGGTCGGAGAGCACCGGAGACAGGGGATGGTCCTTGCGTTTCCATGCGAGGGTGAGAAGGTATTCAAAGTAGCCGTATTCGTTTTCTGTTTGTTCGAGGTATTCTGCATCGACAACGTGATTGGTGGCAAGGATGAAGCGGCGCACGATGCGCAGATCCTCGGCGGTGATGTCGTAGCAATCGATGCCGTATTTGTAGTGTAAAAGCCCCATCAAAAAACGAATGCGATATTCACGCCCGATGACGCCATTGTTTTCAATTTCAAGCCCGATGCAGTGGAGGTAGTCCACACAGGCTTGGCGGGCGCGGTAGGCGCTGGATTTTGTGAGGTAGGCGTCTTCGATAAAGCGCGAGAAGGGACGATGGTTGTCGTTCAAAAGCAAAAAGCGTAGGCAGCGGAGCACGCTCGATTGTTTGCAGATGGCGCGGAAGAGATGGAAGAAGTAGACGCCCTCTTCGGTGTAAAGGGTGACAGTGTCCGGTGTGGTGTGGATGCTTGCCATGCCTTGGGTGGCATCGTTGATTTCTTCAATGAGGGTACGAGTCGCGGTCGGTCCAAGGTCCAAGATGTGCTCTAAGGCATGTTGGTCAATCACACGATTGGTATGGAGTACGGAGAGGAGCTTGAGCTTGTGCTGTAAATTGGCTTCTAAAAAATTGTCTAACATGCAAATTCCTTCTTTTCTTTATGCCGAGAGGGTTATGGTCGGTTAATTACCGATATTTTAGTGCATATTTTTCTCGTTTGCAATCAAAAAATGAGTAAAGACTGGGAAAAACTGCGTTCCAAAATATATTACAAGAAAAAATAGTATTTGGGACGCAAGGATGGGCGGTTGGTGGTAGGATAACCTCAGGCTTCTTTGAAGGGCGCTTGTTATGGTGGACGACAAGCGAAACTGAAAAGGCGAAAGTGGCACAGACGGTGCGATTTTTCGTGGGCCGATGTCATCCATCTCCAAACGTGAGGACGGACAATTTCCCGGTGGCCGTCGTTTCGTAAAGACACATACTCTTAGTGACATTTTTCTTGAAAGACATACACACACTCAGCCAAAAGCCATGTCAGCGTGACATGGCTTTTGGCTGTTAAAGGGGCGCGTCTGAGGGGACGCATTTTCTTTGAGTTTGTAACAATGCGGTCTACACGTTGCGTGGGAAACTGTGTGTGGTACAATGAACATAAGTGAGTTTTGTTTAGAAAGGAAGAGGGGGATTCCCCGGTGAAAAGGAATGAAGACAGGTATTATTGATGTAGGGGGCGGCTTCCGCGGCGTGTATGCAGCGGGGGTGTTTGACTATTGTTTGGACCACGAGTTGACCTTTGATGTGGGGATTGGCATTAGTGCGGGTAGTGCCAATATGGTGGCCTTTGCCGCAGGGCAACGAGAACGTGACCGCAAGTTTTATACGGAATACGCCCTTCGAAAAGAGTACATCGGCGTTCAAAATCTCCTTGAAAAAAGAGCTTTGGTGGATATGGAGTATGTGAGTAGCACGCTTAGCAATGAAGATGGGGAATGTCCGCTCAATTATCCGGCCTTGCGTGACAATCCAATGGAAGTGATTGTGGTGGCGACCAACGGTGCCACCGGAGAGCCGCGTTATTTTGATAAGCGAGATATTCACCAAAACGATTATGAAATCTGTCGCGCTTCGGGGTCTATTCCTTATGTATGCAGCCCTTGTACCTTAAACGGCGTGACCTATTTTGACGGGGCAATCAGTGATCCGGTACCGATTGCGAAGGCCTTTGAATGTGGCTGTGACAAGGTGGTATTGGTGCTCACCCGTCCGGCAGATGTTTTGCTCAATCCGTTGCCGGAGGATGCGTTGGCATTGCGTTTGCAACGTAGCATGCCGGTCTTGGCAGAGGCGGTGCGTCATCGTGTGGAAAAATACAATGCCGGGGTGGCGTTGGCAAAGATGTACCAAGAAGAAGGCAAGGTGCTCATTGTGGCGCCGGATGACACCTGTGGGGTGGATACCTTGAAGCGTGAAAAGGATTCCCTTGAGAAGCTATACTTGAAGGGCTATATGGATGGGCATTTGATTCGAGAATTTATGAAGCAAGCATAGGTATGTGTAAAGGAGCGTGGGGCGCAATGAAAAAAAGACTCTACAAAAGTAACACGGAAAAGATGATTAACGGTGTCTGTGGTGGGCTGGCGGAGTATTTTGATGTCGACCCGACGCTGGTGCGCTTGGGCTGGGTCTTTTTGACCTTTGCTACCGGTGGCGCAGGGATTCCTGCGTATATTGTCGGGATGATCGTGATTCCTTGTGCACCGACCCGCTATGAATAAGATAAAAAAATTGCCTCAAGTAGTGGCTTGAGGCAATTTTTGTGTTTAAAGACGAGGAAGAAGGGCATCCAGGGCACGGTCGATGCTTTTGATGCGGTGCACCTTTGGTTTTGTGATGAGGCGACCGTTGGCAAAAACCATGGTTGGATGGCGAAGGGTCGTGAGGTCATAAAGCGGGTTGGTGTCGCAAACGATAAAGTCTGCATGCTTGCCTGCTTCGATGGTACCTGTAATGGTGCCGATGCCCAAAATATCGGCATTGATTTTGGTGGCGGTGTGTAGGGCGAAGGCCGGTGTCACGTCGCAGAATTTGGCAAAATAGTAGACCTCACGCCACATGTCGTACGGCGCTACAAATGGGCAGCCGGTATCGGTGCCGAGTCCCACCGGAATCCCTTCCTTGAGGCAAGCCTTGGCACATTCCACAATGCCGTGAAAGACAATGGCGCCGTTTTTGCGTCCGAGCTCACCCAAGCCCGTTTCCTTGGGGTCCATGTAGACATAAGGCAACGCCGGAGAAAGGGTGCAAATATCGCTGGCACCGTGGGCTTTAAATAGGTCGAGCATTTCTTTATCCGGCAGCGCGCCATGCTCAATGGTGTCTACACCGCCTTGGAGGGCGACCTTGACCCCTTCCGGACTTTCTGTGTGAGCAGCCACCGGATAGCCCAAGGCATGAGCGGTGTCACAGGCGGCCTTGACGATGGCAGGGTCCATTTTTAGCACGCCCGGTTCGCCGCTTTCGGAGGCATCCAATACACCGCCGGTGACCATGAGCTTGATCAGGTCCGGTTTGGTGTCGGAAATGGCATGCACATCACGGATGGCGTCTTCTGGGGAGGTGGCTTCTGTTGCCAGCACCCCTGCCATGTGCCCGCCAGGCACGGAAACGGCGGTGTTTGCGACGAGCATGCGCGGACCGATGGCCCTTCTGCGTTCAACACGATTGCGGTAACGGGCATCCACATCGTTCAGCCCGCCGACGGTACGGATGGTGGTGACGCCGGCGCAAACGGTGTCGCGTGCCACGCGACGTTGGATGAGATAAATGAGCAGGCCGGCAAAGGGAGCGTTGGCAATTTTTTCTTTTAATGCCATCATGTCTATCGCCTTGGCTTCCTTGGCAGACGTGGACTTTTTGCTTGGCTTGGATTTTTTTACAGGCATTGCCGGCACAAAATGAGCGTGGGCATTGATCAGCCCCGGCAAAAGAAACCGTCCTTCAAGATCGATGATGCTGAAATCCTTGAGGGTGCGGATGTCGCTGGGCAGTTTATCTTCATAGATGGCAGTGATCATATCGTTTTCAATGAGCATTGTTGCATTTTTTATAATGGGCATCTTGCCGTGTGCATCCAATTGCCCGGTCAAGATGTTTGCATGAATCAATGCGTAGTTCATGACGGATTCCTCCATTCTAACAGGGGTATGCTTTTATTATAAATATCTGCTTTCACTTCGGCAATGGATAGAAGACATATTAGAAAATGTGTTATATATCAGGCGGGTTTACCATAGCTAATTCCTATAACAGATGTGTGTGATTTTTATTGAAAAAGAAGGGGTTTGTTTTTATACTAAACCTACTATCTTACTAGGTAGTGGAAAGAGGCAACAACCATGACAAAAACAATTGATACACATTATGAAACTGTTGGCAGCTTTTTGCGTCCGACAGCATTGAAACAAGCGCGTGCCGACTTTGAAGCCGGTCGTATTGATGCAGAAGCATTAAAGGCGGTAGAAGATGCTGCCATTATTGACTTGGTCAATAAGCAAAAGCAGGCCGGCTATCAAGTGCTGACGGATGGTGAATTTCGTCGCTCAACCTGGCATTTGGACTTTATGTGGGGATTTGATGGCGTAGAACACAAGAAAACCGAAACCGGTCTGCCGTTTCATGGCGAAGCAGCGATGATTGACGATACCTTCTTAAGCGGCAAAATTGGTCTTTCCGGTGAGCATCCTTTTGTTGAACATTTTCGTTTTGTGCAGGCTTTGACGGATGACAACACTCTTGCAAAGCAAACCATTCCGGCACCGGCACAAACTTTGGCTCAATTTTGGATGCCTTTTGCACGTGCGGTCACTGAAAATTATTACACCGACCTCGAGCCCCTTTGTGATGACTTGGCAGCGGTGTATATCACTGTATTGCGCCAGCTCTATGATGCAGGTTGCCGTGTGGTACAATTTGACGATTGCACCTGGGGGATGCTTGCCGACAAGAGTGCACCAACCTTGTTTGGCACCGATATAGACGGCTTGGTGGATATTCAAGAGGTACAAAAGGACCTCAACAACCGCGTCATCGATGGCGCACCAAAAGGCCTGACCATCAATACCCACGTTTGTCGCGGAAATTTCCATTCTACTTATGCCAATAGCGGCGCGTATGATCCAGTGGCGGATGTGCTTTTTGGCGATGAAAATGTTGATACTTATTATCTCGAATTTGACGATGAGCGTTCCGGTGGGTTTGAACCCCTTGCCAAAATCAGTGGCGATAAGAAGGTTGTTTTGGGGTTGGTGACAACCAAAAATCCACAATTGGAGGATAAGGCGGATGTGATTGCGCGTATTCACGAAGCGGAACGATATCTGCCGTTAGAGCGTCTTTCTTTGAGTCCGCAATGCGGCTTTGCTTCCTGTGAAATCGGTAATAAGCTCAGCGAAGAAGAACAATGGGCAAAGCTGGCCTTGGTTAAGGAAATTGCCGACGAGGTGTGGGGCAACTAATCCTAAAAAG
>Pinky_p2__coassemble_2746_pt1 | contig 9278 bp, 7 predicted proteins | sample Pinky_p2__metabat2_high_PE_037 | metagenome-assembled genome bin Pinky_p2 | reverse complement strand
CTATTATATTATGGGGCACCTCCGGTTGCGGAAAAACCACCTTGGCGTCGGTCATTGCAACCGTCACCAAACGCCCATTCCAACGTCTCAACGCCGTCACCGACGGACTGCCGGAACTTCGCAAACTTATAAAAAAAGCTGAAGAGGAACTTCAACTTTACAACCGTCAAACCATCCTCTTTATCGACGAAGTGCATCGTTTCAATAAAGCGCAACAGGACGGCTTGTTACCGGCAGTAGAAAACGGCACCATTATTCTCATTGGTGCCACTACGCAAAACCCTTATTTTAGCATCAATCGCGCATTGCTCTCTCGTTCCTTGATTTTTGAAATGCAGCCCCTCTCCAAAGGCGACATTATCAGCCTTTGCCGCCGCGCCCTCGCCGATCGCGAACGAGGGCTGGGGCAATATCGAGTTGCTATTACCGATGAAGCCCTCGACCATTTCGCCAATTACTCCCAAGGCGATGCACGCATGGCATTGAATGCCCTCGAGCTTTCCGTCCTTTCAAGCCCGGCAGACAGTACCGGTACCATCCATGTCGATTTGGCGGTGGCTGAAGAGTCCATCCAACGCCCTGCCGTCAGCTATGATGGCACCGGTGATGAACATTATGATATTATCTCCGCTTTTATAAAAAGCATGCGTGGGAGCGATCCGGATGCCGCACTCTATTATCTTGCCAGAATGCTTGACGCCGGCGAAGACCCACTTTTTATTGCCCGTCGCATCGTCATCCTCTCTTGCGAGGATATTGGCATGGCAGACCCACAGGCCTTGGTGGTCGCTCAAAGCGCTGCCAACGCCCTACAATTTGTCGGTATACCTGAGGGGCGCATCATCTTAGGCCAAGCCGTGGTCTATATGGCCACCGCGCCAAAGAGCAATGCCTCCTATCTTGGCATTGACAAAGCCCTTGCCGATGTGCGTAAGGGGAAAAACGGCGCCGTGCCAAACCATTTACGCGACGCCCATTATGCCGGCGCCGCCGAGCTCGGACACGGATTAGGCTATAAATATCCTCACGATTATCCGATGCACCAGGTAGAACAGCAATACTTACCGGATTGCCTCGTCGGCACCCATTATTATATTGAAGACGATACCGTCACCGCCCAGAAAGGAACACATCATGAGTAAAGTTGCCGTTGGCTTAAGCGGCGGAGTTGACAGTTCTGTCACCGTCCATTTGTTACAAGAAGCCGGTCACGAAGTAGTGGGGATTCATCTCCTCCTCACACCGGAAAGCAGTCGCGATGCCGATGCTGCCTCCGATGCAAGACGTGTAGCCGACCATTTCGGCATTGAATTTCACATTCTCGATACCCGCGACACCTTTGCCAAAACGGTCATCGAACCTTTTGCCGATGCCTATATCAACAGCCAAACACCAAATCCCTGTGTACGCTGTAACGCCCTTATTAAATTCGGTGTCCTTTGGGAAGAAGCCCAGCGCCTAGGTTGCGAAAAGCTCGCCACCGGCCATTATGTACGCATCAAGGAAACGACACTCGGTGCCGCCTTAGCAACACCAAAGGATATCAAAAAAGACCAATCCTATTTTCTTTGGGGCATTCCTCAATCAGTGCTTCCACATATCATTTGTCCATTGGGCGATTATACCAAAGATGAGGTCCGCGCCATTGCCGCGTCCATGGGTCTTTCCACCGCAAGCAAGCGCGAAAGCCAAGAAATCTGCTTTATCCCGAACGATGACTACACCACTTTCTTGAACGGCTATTGTCCAAAGCGCTTGCCAAAGGAAGGCGCTTTTGTCGATGAAAACAACGAACGCATCGGCACTCATGCCGGCGCATGGCGTTATACCATTGGCCAACGTCGCGGTCTCGGCTTGGCATTAGGGTATCCGGCCTATGTCATTGCCACCGATTGTGAGCAAAACACCGTCACTGTTGGTCGTGACCCTGCGCTTTGGCATAAAGATTTGATTGCTGATGATGTCAATTTTCACTGCAATGCCCCAAAGGAAGGCCATGCACGTATTAAAATTCGTTCCCGTGACACCGGTTGCATGGGGCACTGGCAATACGACGGCACCACCCTTTCCGTCACCTTTGACGAGGCAGTGCGCGCCATCACACCGGGGCAAAGCGTTGTCCTATACGATGACGACTGCGTCATTGGCGGTGGAATAATCACCGCTATACTACCATCCTCCTGATAAAGAAAGGATTTACTATGTTAACCATTGATCAGAAAGACGAAATTTATCGCTTTCTCTGCAAAAATATCAACTACGGCACCCATCCGATTAACGATGTGGCTCAGCTTTTTGCCAACAACCACATCTCCAGCAAGGATTACGGGTACAGCCGTTTAAAAAACATGCTCCGCGATATGCCGGAGTTCATTGCCTTAGTACAACCAAAAAAGGAATCCGAGGAAATGCAAGTGCGTTTTTCTATTTGGCAGCGTCCAAAGGCTTCTGCCAAAAGCAAAGGCAAAACTGTGCTACCCGGAAAAACCCGCCGTGCCGCTCGTGGCACCAGCCTAACAAAGCCTGTGCAGACACCGCATCATAATATGGTGCAAAATCTGCCGGAGCCGCCGGAATCTCTTTTGGCGCGCACCCAGCTTGACAGTCATATGTTAGAGCTCTTAGCCCTCAAAACAGGACGTGTACAAGCCTCTCTGCCGGGACTTTTGGAAAGCAGCTACCAAGAAGCCAAGGCCAATAATTCCTTAGATTACAGCAAGGATAAAATCGGCTTCCGCTTGGATGTCCCTGCAAAAAACGGGAAACCGATTTTCGTCACCTTTAAGCGCCCGCCTAAAAAAGGCAAACATCTGCCACCGTATGCACTGATATACATCGATGACTACGACACGCCAAGCACCAGCTTGGAGGTCAATAAAATCAAAGGGGACAGCCCTGCACAAGCCTTGGAAAATTTTGCCTTTCTCGGGCGTTGGGAGGATTTCCTGCAAGCCCTCGCCAATATGGCAACCCCTGAAGAATGGGATTTTCCTCATGCTGAGAAAAAAAATCTCTACATTTTAAAAAAATACATCCAATATACCTTTTATCGCATCCAATTGGAAGGCAAGGTCTTGCTTTCTAAGGACGGGCGCTTGGCTGCCTTTAATACCGGGCTGGTAGACCGTCATTTTGACGAAATCTATGCCTGCTTTGTGCCAAACAACGCCGGGGAGTCTCCATGGCTCTTTAAAGAATTTTGCATTGCCGGTCACTACGGCTTGGGCAAGCAGCTCGTGCAGCATTTTAATCCGCTGCCACAACCGGCAACCTATTTCCAACGCCAAGGCGATTTGCTCTTTGATTTGGAACGCGAAATTCACTGCGATTATGAACACATCCTCATTGAAAACATTGATCGTTTTCCATTGTCCTACTTAAAAAACCAATTCTACGACCATAAAAAGGCCATTAAAATTTTAAACGATATTGAGCGCACAAACGATGAAACGCAGCGCGAACAATTCTATGAACGCATTCGTGTGCTCTTAGGCGACGACATGCTGCTTTACAACCGTCTCAAAAACCGTCTAGATGATGCGGTGCTTCTTTCTCGCAAGGAAGTACGCTGGAACTACCACACAGCCATTCCGTCCTACTATCCTTCTCGAAATACAATGAACTTTATGTTGCCACTGCATCTCACCAGCGACGAAGTCATTGATAACGTTCTTGTTGTCGAACTCACGCCGGCTGGAAATTATCAGGGCCAAACCATTTTGACGCGTGATCAGGCATACATCGATGCCCGATTGGTTTGCAGCTTGAAGAGCCATTGGTTGGATTTAAAAACCTTGTCTCGCTAAATTTTCTATTTTCTTGTATATTTTGGCGAAAGCCTGAATATAAATAATAAAAAAGAGGTGTTTTGATTTGAGTCAAAAACAACAGACATCCTTGTTGACCAAGCTCTTCCCAGTCTTCGGTCAGCAAAATGTCAACATGAAGACCGAACTTTTAGCCGGTCTTACCACATTCCTTACCATGGCGTACATTATCGCCGTCAACCCTAGCATTTTGTCCGAAACCGGCATGGATGCCGGTGCCTTAGTAACGGCAACCTGCTTGGGGGCAGCCGTGGGGTGTTTCCTAATGGGTTTTGTTGCCAACCTACCATTCGGCTTGGCACCTGCTATGGGGTTAAACGCATTCTTCGCCTTTTCTGTTGTTCTGGGTATGGAAATTCCTTGGGAAATTGCATTAACTGCTGTATTCTGTGAAGGTATTATCTTTATTCTTTTAACAGTTTGCAAGGTTCGTGAAGCCGTTGTCCAAGCAATTCCTCATAACATGAAATTTGCCGTGACTGCTGGGATTGGGCTCTTTATTGCCTTTATCGGTCTTATCAACGGCGGTATTGTTGTCAATGACGATGCCACCTTGGTAACCCTCAATCACTTTGCTTTGCCGGGTATTATCACCTGCATCGGGGTCCTCATCATCGGTGCCCTCGACAAACGTGGCGTGCGCGGTTCTATTTTAATTGGGATTTTGGTCTGCTCATGCATTGGCTGGGGCTATGCCTTTATCAATCCTTCAGCAGCTGCTGAAATGGGGATTTTCTTGCCTGATGGGATTATGAAATTTGAATCACTTGCACCGATTGCCGGCAAAATTGATTTTAGCTATATTTTACACCCAGAACATGCAAGCACCTTTATTATGGTACTTTTAACCTTCCTCTTTGTTGACTTCTTTGATACCGTTGGTACTCTGGTCGGCGTATGCTCCAAGGCCAACATGCTCGACAAAGACGGGAACGTACCAAACGTTAGCCGTGCACTCATGGCCGACGCCGTAGCAACCACCGCAGGTGCCGCACTCGGTACCTCTACCGTTACCACCTTCGTAGAAAGCTCTACCGGTGTTAGCGCCGGCGGTCGTACCGGTTACACAGCCATTACCATCGGTGTGCTCTTCCTCGTTGCGATGTTCTTCTCCCCTATTTTTATCGCAATTCCTTCCTGTGCCACTGCACCGGCACTCATCTATGTTGGGTACTTAATGCTTGGCGCTGCTAAAAACATCGACTTTGACGATGTTACCGAAGGGCTTCCGGCATTCATCACGATTGCTGCAATGCCACTCACCTATTCCATTGGTGACGGCTTGATTCTCGGCGTACTCAGCTATGTGCTCATTAACCTTCTTTACAATGTGATGGCACCGGCTGAAAAGCGCAAGAAAGTATCTGTAGTAATGATTGTGCTTGCCATTCTCTTTATCTTGAAATTCTGGTTCGGCATCTAATTTCACACAAAAAAAGACGTATGACTCCATGTGAATCATACGTCTTTTTTTATTGTTGTTAAGTTTCGTCGGCCACTTTCCATTCAAGATACACCATTTTTTCCGGAATCACGCCCTCTAACAAGCTGTCTGCATAACCGGCAACACGAAAGCCGTGCTTTTGATAAAGGGCCTTCGCCGGTTCGTTGTAAGCATAGGTATCGATGCGAACCACACTACAGCCTTCCGCTAAGGCACGTTCCTTGGCATATCGCACCATCTTGCTCCCGTAACCATGCCCTGCTTTGGCAGGCGGAATGCACAGGGTATGCACCACCAATACCCCTTCGCCCTCTCCTGGATACAACCAATCTACATCGGCATATTCACTTGCTTGCTCATGGTTCAATACCATGCTCGCGCAAATCTCTCCATTCTCTTCAAGCACAATCATCGTCCCCAAAGGAACATTTTTCTCCGGCACCTTCACTGTCGGATACAATCCCTGTACCCAATTAGAGTGGCTCCCGTGCGTTTGTTCATAGCTCAACAGCGCTTCATAGCTTGCCGCAATGGCTTCAATATCGTTTACTGTCGCTTGTCTAATCATCGTCATTACGTCCTTTCTAGCTCATCCCGTTAATTGTTGCGCTTTGTCCCTTTATATAGAAAGGCATTGGGATCCATTTTGTAGAAGCTTCCCTTATCAATACCAATGGCTTGCTTGCAAGCAGGGCAAACAATTTTATCCCCTTGCATTTCTTCCTCCACGTACCATTTACTAATACGTGCCTTATGGCAGCGCAAGACCTCGCCTTGACCAATCTTGTCATACTTCCATAGTTTGGTCTTACATTTGGAACATCGAATCGTCAGCATGGTGCCCCTCCTCCATTTTATTGCTTGCTCCTATCATACCATAGTCAACGCATACGGCGTGCAAAAAAATTCACGGTAATTATTTTGCTACACTTTACAACTGTTATAATTTGTGCTATCCTTTAGAAAAACTATACCATAACAGGTGATAACAATGTCTAATAGAAACCTTTCAGTGACAACCCGATATTACTTTACTTACTTTACCTTTACTGGCTTCAGTAAAGGCTATTTGGGTTATCCTGAAAACAGCTCTATCTGACATTCTATAATGAGAGATAGCAACTGCACGGAGGATATCCCCCGTGCAGTTTTTTTGTATCCTCAATAAATGCCCTATGGTCAATGGAATTATTCTTTTATCTTTATTTTGAAGGGAGCACTTTTATTATGATTATCAAACTCAGAACCGACGCAGAACAAGTACAAGTCCAACAACTCACCGACTGGCTCAAGTCCATGGGCTTAAACCTCTATTTCTCCGAAGGTGCCACCTACTCCATCATCGGTCTTGTCGGCGACACTTCCCGCGTGGACATCGAACTCATCGAAGCCCTTGAAATCGTTGAAAGTGTTACCCGTATCCAAGATCCTTTCAAAAACGCTAACCGTAAATTCCATCCGGATGATACCGTCATCAAGGTTGGCAACGCCACCATCGGTGGTGGGAGTTTGACCTTAATTGCAGGTCCTTGCTCCATTGAAAGTGAAGCACAAATTGTTGAGGTAGCACAACGTGTGAAGGCTGCCGGCGCAACCATTCTCCGTGGCGGTGCATTCAAGCCTCGCACCTCTCCATACTCCTTCCAAGGGATGGGCGCTGAAGGCCTTGAATTGCTCTTAAAGGCAAAAGAAGCCACCGGCCTCCCTATCATTTCCGAAGTCATGGATATTTCCCAATTGCCACTCTTCAAGGATGTAGACATTCTCCAAATCGGTGCCCGTAACATGCAAAACTTCAACCTTCTCAAAGAAGTCGGCACCATGGATAAACCGGTCCTTTTAAAACGCGGCCTCTCTGCTACCTACCAAGAATGGCTCATGAGTGCAGAGTACATCATGGCAGGCGGTAATAAAAACGTTATCCTCTGCGAACGCGGGATTCGTACCTTCGAAACCAAAACCCGTAACACCCTCGATATCTCCGCAATCCCAATGCTTCGCGAAATGACCCACTTACCAATCATTGTCGACCCTAGCCACGCTGCCGGTATTCGTCGCATGGTTCGTCCACTCAGTATGGCCGCCATTGCTGCCGGTGCCGATGGTTTGATGATTGAAGTGCATAATGACCCTGAACGCGCAAAATGCGACGGTCCACAATGCTTGCGTCCTGAAGCATTCGATGAAGTGGCTGCTGATGCCATCAAACTCCACGACTTCTGCAAAAAGGAAATCACCTTATGCTAAGCGCAACCGTTGATGTGAAAACCGGCAAGCCTTATCAGGTTTTCATCGGTCATGGGATGTTGGATGCGATTGGCACGCAATTGACCAACATCCATCCCATCTGCAAAGTTGCGGTGCTTACCGATGACACCGTAGCACCGCTTTATCTGACACGCTTAACAAAAAGTTTGATTGATGCGGGATTTGACGTCCACGCCTCCGTAGTTCCTGCCGGCGAAGAAAGCAAATGTTTTGCTTCATTAGAACAGCTCATGAATGAATGGAGCACAGCAGGCCTTCATCGCAGCGACTTGGTCGTTGCTTTGGGTGGCGGTGTCATCGGTGACTTAGGTGGCTTTGCCGCCTCCGTCTATTTGCGTGGTATTCCTTTTGTACAGGTCCCAACGACCCTTTTAGCGGCTGTTGATTCTTCCGTTGGAGGAAAAACTGCTATTGATATTTCCGCCGGCAAAAACCTTGTCGGCGCCTTTTATCAACCACTCGCCGTATATTGCGATGTGGATCTCATTCAAACCATGGACACCACCCGCTTTGCAGATGGTGTGGCAGAAAGCATCAAATACGGCGTTTTGGGTCAACCGGATTTATTTGAACGTTTATCCAAACGACCACTCACAGCAACCGCAACAGACCTGGATCACATTGTCACCCAATGTGTCCAGCACAAAAATCGCGTGGTCAGTGAAGACGAATTTGAAAAGGGCAGTCGTGCCCTCTTAAATCTCGGCCATACCTTCGCCCATGCCATTGAACATCTGAGCAACTTTGAAGTGACGCATGGTCACGCGGTTGCCATCGGTCTTGCGATGATGGCACGCGCCGCTTCAAAAAAAGACTGGTGCAGTGATGCAGTGGCTCATGCCATTGAAAGCGCACTATTAAACAACCATTTGCCAATAAACTGTGATTACGACTCAGAGGAAATGTGTGACATTTGTCGTCGCGATAAAAAAGCTGCAAGCGATACCATCACCATCGTCGTACCACTAACCATTGGCCACTGTGAATTAAAAAAGGTATCCTATGATACCCTCTTGGAATTGATTACCCTCGGAAAGGAGCCTCTCTAAGATGAAGCTATCACCTGCCACACTCGGCGGCTGCATTGCAGCGATTCCATCAAAATCCGCTGCGCATCGCCTCTTTATCGCCGCCGGTTTGGCGGACCACCTCTCTCATTGGACACTACCGACCAGCTCAATCGATATAGACACCACTTTGGCTTGTATGAGCGCCCTCGGCGCCGACATCGAACGACACGATACTGAGGTAGCTATTACCCCGATTCGTCATGCCAATGCGCAAGCAACGATTGACTGTCAGGAAAGTGGCTCCACCCTCCGTTTTCTCTTACCGGTCAGTGCGGCACTCGGCACGGCCTCGACCTTCATTGGAAAAGGCCGTCTACCCCAAAGACCAATCGCCGATTTTCTTGATGTACTCAAGGGGCTTGGTGCTCAAACAAACGGCGAACACCTCCCATTGACCATCAGCGGTCCTCTTCACGGCGGCACTGCAGCCCTACCGGGGCATGTCAGCAGCCAATATTTAACCGGTCTTCTCTTGGCAGCACCGTTATTGGATGAATCCTTAGATATTCATCTCACCACACCGCTACAATCTCGTCCATACATTGACCTAACCATTGATGTATTACGTCAATTTGGTGTTGAAGTGATGGTCAACGGTGATCACTTCCATGTCCCAGCCGATGCCACCTATCGCTTGCCAAATACACCACTTGCGATTGAGGGCGACTG
>Pinky_p2__coassemble_2667_pt1 | contig 9535 bp, 10 predicted proteins | sample Pinky_p2__metabat2_high_PE_037 | metagenome-assembled genome bin Pinky_p2 | reverse complement strand
GTTGAATATCCTGGCTTTGTGGATCCAAAACATAAATATGACAAATTTAAATTGTGAGGTGCTTATCAATGCCAGAAATCGAAGTAAATGGTAAAGCTGTTGAAGTCGACGAAGACGGTTTCTTAGTAAGTCTCGACGACTGGACTGAAGATGTTGCTAAGTTCTTGGCTGATTCCGAAGGCGTTAGCGAACTTACCGAAGAACACTGGAAGCTCATCAACTACCTTAAGGACTACTACAATGAATATGGTATCGCTCCAATGGTACGTAAGATGACCAAAGAATCTGGTTTCTCCCTTAAGGAAATCTACGATCTCTTCCCATCTGGCCCAGCTAAGGGTGCATGCAAAATCGCTGGTCTTCCAAAACCAACCGGTTGCGTATAATTTATACGTTTAATTTGGAAAACTGCTTAGTCAGTTATAAGGTGTATCGATTATTCGATACACCTTTTTTGTTGTATAAAAATTTTGTGATATACATCCATAATACATATTTAGCGATTGTTTATGAATAAAATTGCACTCTTTGATGTAATTTGATATAGTTGTAACATACAGTAAGGGAGGGTTTACAATGAAAAAATTTCACGAAGTTGAAATTTCGGGACACAAACGTCGGCTTTCTTTGTATCAAATCGATGAGGATACCTGGATACCTCTATTTATTGCTTATAATGATGTAGCTTTGATTCAAGATGCTGCAGCTGAGTTATTAGAGAAGGTGCCTGATTTTGATTGTATCCTCACTGAAGAAATTCAGGGGATTTCTCTGGCTTATGCAATGACATTGTTATCCGGAAAAGAACGATTTGTTGTTGCCAGAAAGAGTGCAAAGGCGTATATGGACGATGCTGTTGCGATTCAGGTTGTCGAGCATAGAGATGATGAAGAACATTTTAAGCGCCTCTATTTATCAAAGGATGATGCCGACTATATCGCAAATAAGCGCGTGTTATTGGTCGATGACGTGGTGCTGCGTGGTACAACTATGAGTGCATTAGCGGATTTAACCACTGCGCTTGGTGGTTATGTGGTTGGTGAAGCGAGCATTATTCGTCATGGATTTGGCGTGGAGGAAAGCGACCAATATATTGATAAATCTTACTTACTGTCATTACCATTGTTTTCAGCAGATGGTGAACCGCTTTAATTTTTGTATTTAATTTTATTTGGAGATGAGATGTCTTATGAGAAGTGATCAAGTAAAAAAAGGTCCTGCACGTGCACCACACCGCTCTTTGTTTTATGCGATGGGCTACACTTCGGATGACTTGAAAAAGCCGTTAATTGGTATTGTTAATGCTCAAAATGAAGTAATTCCGGGACACTTTCATTTAGATGAGATTGCACGTGCGGTAAAAGCTGGCGTTTTAGGTGCTGGCGGCACACCTATGGAATTTCCTGCCATTGGCCTTTGTGATGGGATTGCGATGAACCACTCAGGGATGAATTATTCTCTTGCAACGCGTGAGTTGATTGCTGATTCCATCGAATCAATGTATATGGCTTATAAATTTGATGGTCTTGTTTTGATTGGGAACTGCGATAAAATCGTTCCTGGGATGTTGATGGCAGCAGCGCGCTTAAATGTGCCATGCGTGTATGTGAGTGGTGGCCCAATGTTACCGGGGCGCTACAATGGTCAAGATAGTGACTTAACCATGGGTGGCTTTGAAGCTGTTGGTGCGTATACTTCCGGTAAGATTGATGAACAAACATTGACGGAAATGGAAGAAACCGCTTGTCAAACCTGTGGCTCTTGCGCAGGGATGTATACAGCTAATACAATTAACTGTTTGGCAGAAGCGCTTGGTTTAGCACTTCCTGGTAACGGGACTATTCCAGCGCCTTATGGTGCGCGTAAAGCATTGGCACGTAAGGCTGGGAAGCAAGTGATGGAAATGGTAGAACGAGATATTACTGCGCGTGATATCTTCACCCGAGAAGCTTTTTTGAATGCAATTACTGTTGATATGGCAATCGGTGGTTCTACCAATACGGTGCTTCATTTGATGGCTATTGCAAACCAAGCCAATGTGAAGATTACTTTGGAAGATTTTGATCGTATTGCAAATAGTACACCACAATTAAGTAAGTTAAGTCCTTCTAGTACCCAGCATATCAATGAATTGCATGAAGCTGGGGGCATTCCGGCGTTGATGAAGCAATTGTTGGATGCTGGCAAGATTGATGGTTCGTTGATGACCGTTACCGGCAAAACCGTCGCTGAAAATGTTGCCGGTGCGGTGGTTAAAAATCGTGAAATCATCCATGATTTTGATCATGCATATTCCGAAACCGGTGGCTTGGCGGTGCTTGTTGGGAATCTTGCACCGGATGGTGCGGTTGTAAAACAGGGCGGTGTTGCGAAGGAAATGCTGCAACACTCCGGTCCTGCTCGCGTATATAATTCCGAAGAAGAGGCCTTTGCAGCAATTACCGGCAATGAAATTCATTCTGGTGATGTTGTAGTTATTCGTTATGAAGGCCCTAAGGGTGGTCCTGGGATGAAAGAAATGCTTTCTCCTACTGCTGCATTGATTGGTGCAGGATTAGGTAAAGAAGTGGCACTTTTAACCGACGGTCGCTTCTCCGGTGGTACTGCTGGGGCTTGCATCGGACATATTTCTCCGGAAGCAGCAGAGGGTGGTCCACTCGGATTATTGGTTGATGGAGATATCATCGATATTGATATTCCAAACCGTAAGCTTTCTGTGCGTTTGAGTGATGAAGAGATGGAAGCGCGTCGTGCGGCTCGTGTGACGCCAAAGCGTGACTTAATCGCAAACTCTTATTTGCGTCGCTATGCATATTTAGTGACTTCTGCAAGTACCGGTGCGGTAATGAGAGACCCTTTACAGGATGAATAATGGTAAATTTAATATGCCGTGGCTTTAAAAGCTGCGGCATTTTTTTATGGATAAAGTTATTAAGAAATTGAAATAATAGTTTGTCCGTTATAGAACATCAAAGGGGTTTGTGGTAGGATAATGAAGAAAGAACAATGGAAAGGATGGCGCCTATGAGAATTATGATTGTCACAGAAGTTTTTTTGCCGGCTGTTGATGGCTTGGTATTGAGACTCACTGAGGCGATTAGATATTTTCACAAGGAAGGGCATGATGTTGCGATTGTAACTCCTAACCGTGGAATCGACCAATTTGATGGTGCGATGATTTATGGAATTTCTGATAAACGTTTGCCATTTGGAAAGAATTTGTTCTGGGCGCCATCTTTGAAAAATATCTATGATTGCATGTTGGAATTTTCTCCACAGGTTGTTCATATTGCAAATCCGCTTCTAATGGGGAGCGTAGCGGCACAATATGCAAATAAACTTGGTATCCCAATCGTGGTGAGTTACCATACTAATTTTATGAATTGTCTCAAACAGTATCATTTAAATAACAAAATAACTGAAAATATGCTGTGGCACTCGAGAAAGAAGATTTCAGACAGTGCGGTATTGAATTTATGTACTTCTCATGTGATGCGCTCTTCATTGAGAAAATACGGGATTCATGATGTTCATGTTCTAAAACGCGGTGTGGATTCCGAACAGCGTCATCCGCGATTTGCTTCTGAAGATATGCGTATGATTTTGAGCAGAGGCCAGGCTGATAAAAAATTATTGGTATATATTGGTTCGCTGACTAAAACAAAGGATTTGGAGTCTTTGCTACCGATGATGAAACGCCGTGACGATGTGTGTTTGGCGATTGTCGGTGATGGTGAACATCGTGAGACGTTGGAACGCCTTTTTGCAGGAACGAATACTGTGTTTACAGGATATTTTCGTGGGAAAAATCTTGCTGAAGCTTATGCGTCCGGAGATGCCTATATTTTTCCAACGCGAAAAGAACAGGTTGGCGTTGGTTTGCTAGAAGTGATGGCATCCGGCGTTCCTATTATCGCGGTACGTGCGCCGTTGATTACTGAACAATTTGAAGATGGTAGGGACGTATTATTGTACACTGCAGGTGATGAAGCGTCTTTAGATGCTGCGATTGATCGCTTGGAAGACCAGGCACTTATGCGTCGCCTTGGCAAGATTGTTCGTAAAGAGGCAGAGGCAAGTAGCTGGGAACGTGCCAGCCAACAGTTAATGGATTATTACAGTATCGCTTATACACGAGCGACTCATTATAATCAAAGATAAAGGATGTGTGCTTATGAATGAAAAGATTTTAGTCGTAGAAGACGAGGAAAATATTCGTACAAATATTAAGGAATACCTTGAAACGCAACAGTTTCAGGTGTTAGAAGCTGCTGATGGGGAAGCCGGGTTGGAAATGGTAGAATCCATGAAGCCGGATTTGATTATCTTAGATTTAATGTTACCGAAGTTGGACGGGATGGAAGTTTGCAAACGTGTGCGTCGCCATCACAACACGCCGATTATCATGGTAACGGCACGTAATGAAGAAATCGATAAACTGCTTGGCTTAGAGTTGGGGGCAGACGACTATATTACTAAACCTTTTAGCTTAAGAGAATTGAATGCGCGTATCAAAGCTGTTTTCAGACGTAGTAAGCATATTGTGGAAAATGTAGAGGATGTGCGCGAATTTGGTAAACTGCAAATCAATTTGGACCGTCGTGAAGTCTTGTATGATGGTAACAATATTGATTTAACCCCGTCTGAATATGCTATTTTGGTGACGTTAAGTGAAAATGTAGGGCGTCCTTACAGTCGTCTGCAACTTCTAACCGCAACACTTGGTGAAAGTTATGCCGGTTATGAACGTGCGATTGATACCCACGTAAGTAATTTGCGCAAGAAAATTGAACCAAATCCACAAAAACCAATTTTTATTCAAACAGTATATGGCTTAGGATATAAATTCGGAGACAAGTATGAAGTTGTCGACTAAAATTGTGTCGATTATGACCCTGGTTACATTGTTAACTGGGCTGATTCTCGGAAGTGTTACCCTGCAGCTTATGAGCAAGAGTTTTGACCAATATTTAACAGAAACCAAAAAGGTTGAAATCGGAGAATGGCGAGCTATTTATACCAATTACTATAATGAAAATGGTGACTCGTGGGAGGGCGTGCAAAATGTCATTGTCATGTTTATGTATAATCTGCAATCAGCTTATGGAATGACGATGGAACGCTCCTACTATCAACCGGTGGTATTGATTGATCCGGAAGGGGTAATTTTAGCCCATCCTCAACCTGAATTTGTCGGTCAAAGTGTTAATAATCGCATGGTAGAACATGGTTATCCGATTTTTGATGATGAAACCAGTATGTTAATTGGATACTTGCTTCCAGCTGACTATTTTGACCATCAGTTCTGGCTGTTGGAAGAAAGCTATCTCAATAACATGCGTGAATCTGTGGTGCTAGGTGTGACAGCAACAATCGCCATTTCCATTATTATTGGTCTTGCATTTGCTAGAAATCTTACAAAGCCGTTGAATAATTTAATTTCATCGGTACGCCGTATTGCACAAGGTTCAACGACAGAAAATGTGGCGGTTGAGAATGACGACGAAATCGGAGAATTGGCACTTGCTTTTAATCAAATGTCCAGTCAGTTGGCGCGAGCCAATGATGCACGAGTGCAGCTTTTTGCAGATATCAGCCATGAATTACGTACACCAATTACTGCCATTGCAGGGACTCTGGAAAATAAATTAGTAAAGAATGAGGCTTGCCCACCAGAAGAAATTTCTACACTTTATGATGAGATGCTTCGTTTAAGTGGCATGGTAACTGAACTTCAAAATATTTCGCGCCTGGATGCAGGACACATGCCGATTTCAAAAACATTGATTGACTTTAAAACATTTTTCCAGGATTTCTTAATGATCATTGAAGCAGATGCAGAAGCGCGCGATATCAATGTGAAGGTAGAGATGGATGAAAAGTTGCCTTATTGTTACGCAGATCCGGAACGCTTAAAGCAAATTGTATTGAATCTTGTCAGCAATGCATTGCGTTATACCACGAACGGTGGGGCGGTTATTTTTAAGGCGTGGAGTGATAAAAACAATTTTATCTTCTCGGTTTCTGATACAGGTATTGGAATGACGGAAGAAGAATGTGAACACGTTTTTGAACGGTTCTATCGCAGTGACCAATCTCGGGCTCGTGAAACCGGAGGGACGGGCTTGGGCATGGCTATTACCCAAGGGTTGGTACTTGCGCACGATGGCACCATCAATGTAAAAAGTACTAAGGGGGTAGGGACGACGTTTACCGTCACCTTACCGTTGTATGATGAAAAAGCCGAAGCGGAACAAATGATGTAAATTAAAAATACCGAGCAATCTCTTTGATTGACTCGGTATTTTTTCATGTATGAGCAAAAAATGATATGTTTATTGGAAAACCCTCACACTAATCTATAATTCATCTTGCAGTATTAATCACGAATGTGTAAAATAATAGAAGTATCAGAAAATACTGGGAGGCGGGTTAATTTTGGATGAACGCATAAAGCTTTTATTGAAGAAAACAAGACGTTTTCAGTTTCTTGCTGTTGTATTGGCAGTGGCATGCCTTCTTGTATTTCTTGTGCTAAATTTCTCGTGGAATGAGCATAATGGTGCCTTCGACGGTGATAGCCATGTTGACAAAGAAGTGACCATTCCACTAGACCGAGAGACCTTAGAAAACTTGGAAATCGAAGCCAATGATGTTGCCTTGGAAGTGGGAATGGTAAGTAACTTAACTGAACCGCAAGTACGCTTGGATGGACAAGGTTATACCGATCAAGTTGCTAAGGTTGATATCGATGGAACAGATTGTAGTATTGTATTGAAGGGTGAAACCGCAAGTCCTGAGAAATTGACCATGCAGGTTTTATTGCCACAATGCGATTTAAAGAGTGTTGTTATTAACGGCAGTAACGTAGACCTTCATGTAGAGCGTTTAAGAAGCAACTTTTTAGGGGCTGCTCTTGAAGGTGGTTACGGATATATTGCAGATGTTAAAGCCAATGGCATGGAAGTTATTGCCATGGATAATCCAATACGCCTTGCAAATAACCGTGCATCAAGTGTAAAGGTCGATAGTAGTATGGGTTCTGTGACCTTTATGGAAAATGCGTTTGAACAAGTCACTGCCGGAAATGATGAAGGTGGCATCTTTGTTTATGAACAACGTGCAAAGGGGCAATGGTACCTTCAAAGTCAGACCGGCGATATTACCGTACTTTCCAAGAACCTTCCATACAACCTTTTAGTCGAAGCTAAAGCGGAAGGAAACGGTAAAGTAGATATGGGATATAGTAGTCGCTTCTGGAAGAAAGCTGATATTGTCAGAGCGTCCGGTAGCCAATATTATGGAAGTGTTGGGAATAATCCTAACAAAATCATCCAATGCTATACCATTGATGGGAATGTAATGGTAGGTCAACGTGAACGTTACAGCAACTTGGACCCTTATGCTGGGGATTATCCTTATGCAAAAGAAAATCCATATAGTGTAGAACGCTCTACAAAGACAAAATAAACACCATGCGATTGGTTTCTGGATTTTGGAAACCAATCGCATTTTTCATCTATGCAAGGGGGAGGTATATATGCAAGGACTCATTGTATTTTTTATAGTATTGTTTGCCTGTTCGCTGGGATCTGTTAGTGGTATCGGTGGCGGAATTATCATTAAACCATTGATGGATGCTATGGGTGGCTTTTCTGCAGCGTCTGTTAATGCCATGGCCAGTGTGACCGTTCTTACCATGACGACGGTTAGTATAATAAAAAGTCGTGAAAATGCACGCGGAATCAATTGGCGCATTGTACTCTTCTTTGCTGTTGGTAGCATGGTTGGGGGTGTCGTAGGAAATACTATGCTGGCCAAATTTATTGCTAATGCTGCAAATGATGCCATAGTGACCATCGTCCAAAGTATCTTTCAGATTTTACTGGTGTTGCTGGTTATCCTAAATGAGTTTATAGGGCAAAAAATTCCCCACTACCATATTAAGAATCCGGGACTAATGATGTTTATTGGCATCTTTTTGGGAATAATAGCGGCCTTCTTAAGCATAGGTGGTGGGTTATTCAATCGACCATTGCTCATTATTCTCGTTTCCATGGCAAGTAAAACAGCGGTATTCAGCTCCTTATGTATCATTTTCTTTGCACAAGCATCCAATGTTATTACTATGGGAATCACCACACATTTTTCCAATATAGACCCGCATGTCATGGGCTTTATGATGATTGCGGCAGTATTGGGCGGATACATTGGCGGAACCATTGCGACTAAAGTCAATGAAAAATATTTTGACCGCCTGTTTCTGATGACGTTGGTCGTCATTTTAGGATTAAACATATTTAATTTAATGAGATACATCATTTAAAACAAAAAGGCTGTAGGAACGAACTGTTCCTACAGCCTTTTTGTTAGAAAATATAATCCATAGCTTCATACAGCTTTGTAAATCGGAAAGTAAAACCTTCTTCGATCAGGTTACGAGGCTCAATATAGTTGCCGCGAATCAAGGTGTCGGCACGTAGTTTACCCCACCAAAGATAAAGCAAAGGAATCGGTGCTGGACGAGAATGGTTTTGGCCGATAAAGCTCCCGGCCAAACCTGCGAATTCGTATTGCTGGTTGAGGGAGGTGGTCGCTAAATTATAGATATTATGACTACCACCGTTTCGTTCAATTAAGAATGTCACAGCGCGTGTCCAGTCTTGATGTTGAATCCATGGGAAAGGCTGTTCACCGGAACCGTAAATACCGGCATAACCGGCTTTAATAGGTTTAGTGATTTGGCGGAAAACATGCCCACCAACCCCAAGTACATTTGACGTACGCAAAACACAACCTTTTCAAAAATATCTTCAAGACTGTGCCCCATATCCTCAATCTCGATAAACATCTTTGCGTAATAGTCCTTACCACCAGGACCATCTTCATTAAACATATGAGCAGGACGCGTGGTACCCATTCCGTAGTAGCCGATAGTGGACCCAACGAATAATAATTTAGGACGCCACTCTGGCTTAGTAGACTCCATCCATTTTCTGAGATTGCGAAGAGGGCGTACACGTGTCTCTACAATCTCTTCTCTGAAAGCCTTACTCCAACGCCCTTCGCTGATTGGTATACCAGATAAATGAATAACAACATCAACAGGCTCCGCGATATCGGAAAAGTGAGAGATGTAGTTGACGTTTCGGGAATTGTAGTGAGCCTCAGGATGTCGTGATTTAACAATGCAACGATATCCGTTATGTGAAAGATGCGTTACAAGGTTATTGCCTAAAAAACCTGTACCACCCATTACAAGAACCGTTTGCGACATAAATAAAACCCCCTTGTCAAAAGATTTCTACAATGATTTTAATCTATCATAAACCCTTCTTGCAATAGATAAAGCGATAATAAATACTAATTTCAAATTTATAATCACAAATTAACACATAATATAAGGAAAATAATATATACAAGGAAAACAAAGGCACGTACCGAAATGTGCATAGCCTGAAATTAAATAACAAGATATAGAAAGTAAATAACATATAAAAAATATGAAAAAAGTGCTTGACTTATACCGGGAAGG
>Pinky_p2__coassemble_2429_pt1 | contig 10336 bp, 11 predicted proteins | sample Pinky_p2__metabat2_high_PE_037 | metagenome-assembled genome bin Pinky_p2 | reverse complement strand
ATCTTGGCACGAAACGACGCCCGAGAAGAGATACTGCCTGCCACCAATGCCATCGCCCTAAGCGACCTTGTCACCGGCAGCATCCTCAGCTTCGAAGCAGTCGCCCTAGAGCACGACTGTTATATGGAAGAAAATATAACGCCCAATTTGACGCTATCCGGCGATACCGCCCAACTCCAAGAGCTCATTAACATTCTTCTTGATAACGCTTGTAAATATGCGCCTCCAAATAGCAATATTACAGTAAACCTCTATCAACAAGATAAAAAAATCCACCTCACCGTTCATAACAACAGTGAGCCACTCAGCAAGGACACCCTCAGCCATCTGTTTGAACGTTTTTATCGCGCAGACCAATCCCGCACCCGTGAAACCGGTGGCTATGGCCTAGGGCTTGCCATCGCAGAAAGCATTTGTCAATACCATCAAGGCAACATCACCGCATACAACGACAACGATGGCATCACTTTCCATGTCACCTTGCCCGTTGGTAAAAAAAGACTCCAAAAAACGTCAAAAGGCACAGAGTAAAACTCCGTGCCTTTTGACGTTTTAATATATTTTAAGAAAGTAGGGTAATTTTATTTTACTTTTTCTCTCCATTCCAACACCACTTTACCATTGCGGTCGAGATGAATCGTTTGGAAAGAATTGTTCAAAAGTGGGTTTGAATAATTATAGTCCACACGCTTATGACCCCCACGGGATTCCTTACGATTTCTGGATGTAATGGCTACCGCTTTTGCCAAGTCAATTAAGTCAAACAGCTCCATTGTACGCATTAACTGATGGGCATCTTGGCAACCAATTTCATTTTCAGCATAACGCTTCAAATCATCTAAGTATTTAATCCCTGCTCGCATCATATCTTCAGAGCGCAACTTCAAACCTACATAATCATTCATAATCACTTGTAGGGTAGAGTTTGCTTCCAACCAGTCGGCACCCTGTGGGCGATTCATCAATTGATTGTAAAAATCAATGCGTTTTTGAATCAAAGGATGATTGGATACATCATACTCATCCACTGTTTTCACATAGTCTGCAACAGATTCGGCTGCCACATCGCCCCATACTGAGGCGCTAGTAATATTCCCACGAACATTACCACAGCAAATCCCTGCCGCATAAATGCCATTGACATTGGTGCTGGCATCCAAACCAATATCAATCCCACGTTGTGCCAAAGAATAGTCATACGTACCAAATTCAATCATGCTTTTGTGTAAGTCAATATCACGTTGTTGCAAATAATCTGTGATAGAGTCAATCCCTTCGCATTTAAATTGTTGATGTTGGTACACATGATCTTCTTCGGTATAACCGGTGCAGTTCATATAAGTTGGACCGCTAGCACTTTCCAAACGTGCGGTAAATACCCCTGGATTAATATCCATCAAAGCATCACCACGCTTTCTGTCCGGCTTAGTGGTAAAAGGACTAATAGAATCGCCGTTGATATCAGAAATAACACCAAACCAAGTGGCTTTCCCGGAACGAGCAAACCCTTTTACGCCTGCATGACGATACGGCACATCAATATTTACCAATGCTGCACCGGCACGGTACGCAATTGCCGCACCTCCTGCTGCCGCCGGACAACTATGGGTATTAAAGATATACGCCGGATTCACATTTGGGTACATACGCATTGCCTGTGCAGTAGCCACCAAGACTGCCTTCGCTTGAATAACTACCACTTCTGGTTCATCGTCGGCAAGGATAAAGCCGATGGCGCCAACAGCACGCCCTTCATCATTGATTAAAATGTCATTGATAAAGAGCTTGTTCATAATCTTTGCGCCATTCTTTTTAGCTTCGCGGGTCAAACACATTTTTTGATTGTGACCATCATATTTTAAGTGATAGCATTGACGGTTTGGCATGGTATGCCCTTCAAAGTGATATTCACCAGTCGGCTTCATGTTAATTCCGTAGGATTCCCAACGTTCGACAATGCTTTGAGTGCGAAGCATCACCTTGCGAAGCATAGCCGGATCCTGCCATGGACCTCCTTCCATGCCTTCTCCAATTTCACTGAGAACGCGTTCCAAGTTATCCCCGTGACATTCCGGAATATAACACATAAAATGGTCATTCCCACCACAGCCGGAGCCAGAACGTCGGGTATCTGCCTTTTCGGCAATCAATACATCTACACCTTTGGCAGCAGCTGTAATAGCAGATTGCAATCCGGCAACACCGCCACCGATAATCAAATAGTCAGTTTTTACAATTTCATCGCGAACTTTTACATTCATTATTCGACACCTCTTTCGGTAGCAAGTTTTTCTTCCGGAATTTCCATTGCAAACATCATATGAGACAGTGGATAACGCATGCTAATAGCATTCTTCGGACAATCCTTTACACATGCGCGACAGTGCCAGCATTCATAAGGATATTTCACTGTTACAACACGTTTACCGTTTTCATCGGTAGTAAAGCGGATGACATCCAATGGGCAAATCTGAGCACAAGTTCCGCATTCAATACATTTTTCTTTATCAATAATTGGTGGCATATGCCAACACCTCTTTCATATCATATTATTCATCGAACTAATAATCATCCTATTAGAAAATCATCGTACCGAGCATCAAAGTAATTGCAGACATTATAATCCAAGATGCTGCAACAACAATTGGTGCAGACTTCATAATATCACCACTTCTGATCCATTCATTCCCATGCAAGAGCGCTGCACTAGAGCTGGCTGCCGGTGTTAAGAATGCCAAGTGTACACAAAGTACAATCATAATTACTGACATTTGTGGGTCAATTTGATTGGCTGTGCAATAACTGAATACAATTGGCATTAACGCCACACCCAAAGCACCATTGTTCATTACGTTTGTCAAAACTGCTGCAATCAAGCCGATAACGAGCATAAAGAATATTGGACTGTGACCACCGAAAATAGGATTTAAGAACTTCATCAGCATGGCAGTAATCCCACTGTCCTCTACCGTCATTGCTGCGGAGAGCGGTTGCACAACAGCCAAGAGGAAGATAATCCCCCAAGCAACACCTTTGTCAATCATTTTCTTCATTGGTAATAATGGCTTGCCATCTACTTTAATCGCAGCCATCACACCAACCACAAAGATACAAGTCCCAGTGCCGCCAATACCGGTTAAAAATTTGGTCAAGATAAAATCCTTTGGCAAGAAGCTAGGCAAGAGCAAGAGTGCTACCAGGGCAAACAAAAAACTAAGAACAATCTTTTGTACCTTTGTGAGTTGAAGATTATTACCCTTATCCAGTTTCGACGCATCCAGATTTGCTAACTTGCTAACGTCCGGTCTAAAGATAAATTTCCCAATCAATACAAAGAGAATAGAACAAGCAACACAACACAAAATAGCAATCAGCATGTATTTCGCGTAGTCAATTTGAATACCAGAAATATTTTCAAAAGCACCAATAACAGTAAGAGGAACTTGCTTAAATGGAATCATGCACATCCCAACTTGGGCAGCAAACACAATCCCAAAAATCATCATCGTTGGATAACCGTCACCTTTTTTGTATCCACATAAATCGCAAATCCCATAAAGAATGCTCCAACCAATGATGGCCGCTGGTGATGCACTGGTCAACCCACCAAGCAAGAAGATAGAGCCTAAAAAGGTAAATGTAAACAACCAAGGCTTTCCTGCTACAAACTTACGACTGATAAACCATAAAGAAATAAATAATGATAAACCATAGTGGTCAATCGCTGCACAGAAAATAAAGATGAAAAACATCATAACAACGATTGGGTCACCAAAACTGGAGTTCAATAATACCTTTGGTGCCATACCGCCAACCAACATCAGTGCCAATAAACCAGCCAAACTAGACCAAACAATGTCAACAAAAATCCAACCATATAACAATCCGAGAAAAATCCCAATCAAGTGCATACCGTGCTGTGTCAATGGCTCAGTCGCAGGGATTTGTCCTACCCCAAACATAATAAGTAAACATACAATACCGTTTATGTAGTACAGGGCATTTTTCTTTTTTACCGCTTCTGACATAACAATTTCTCCTTCTCAACGACTTGTGACCCCGTGCTGCCGGCTGCACCATCTCACTTAAATGTCATCTTTGTTTCTACACTCTTATCATACACACCACTTATGCATTCTAAAAGCACGGTTTATAAATATAAAATATTAACAAAATGAATGGATAGAACGCTCAGTCATTGATGTACCCGATAAAAAAACGACTATGTTTCAAACATAGTCGTTTTACTTATATATTCATGTATTGTTTACAAACAGACTCTAACGTATTTACCACACATTGCTCTGCGGGTAGCATCTCATGGCCTTTATGATGTACCCAGCCCCCCACGACATTTCTCTGAAAATCCTTTACCGTCAATGCATACAGCTTATAGCTGTACACTTCATTGCCACGCAATACCTCACTGGTCGGTATAATCGTAATTGCATCTGTTAGAGATACAAATTTCCGCAAATTAGCAATGTCATTGATTGTAACAATCGATTGCCCCGACTCACGAGATGAATAGTCCTGCAGCACATCTCTTCTCGTTGCCATCGTCACCCGTTCGTACTGTTTGATATCCTTCAATGATACCTCCGCACAATTTTGCAAAGGATGCGCTTCGCGCGTACACACACAAATTGTATCTGTAAAAATTCGATGGAATTCAAGTTGATGGCGTTTAATGTCGTTCAGAATATCCAATGATTCGTCCGATTTAAAATTAATAAATGCCAGATCCAATTCCATTTGAGCCACTTCTTTTAGTACATCTTTAATATAGCCACGATGCGCCGATACCCTTATCCCTTCATAATTATTTTTAAGCATCAACATCGCATCGGTGATAATATTCATTCCCAAATGGCTGTTGCCAGCCACCCTCACATCGCCAATGATTTCATCACTCACCTGATGGATTTCTTTTAAGCTTTCAAGCGCCTCATAGATAATCTGGGCACGCTTCAGTACTTCTTTACCCTCCGGCGTAAAGCTTACGCCACGTTTACTTCTATTAAGAATAGTAAAGCCAACTTCCTCTTCCAGATGAATCAAAGAAAGACTAATGGTTGATTGCGAAATATACAATTCCTGAGCAGCTCGTGAAATAGAACCATATTTTTCAATTGCGATGAGAAAGCGAAACTGATTTAACTGCACGACACCTCTCTCCTCTCATGCTTTTATTCATCATACCCTAGTTTTTCAATATGAAAAGCAAAACAATGCAGCGTTATATTTCACACAAATAAAAAAACCGTTGACCTCGGTCAACGGTTGATGGCGATACAGGGACTTGAACCCCGGACACTACGGGTATGAACCGTATGCTCTAGCCAGCTGAGCTATATCGCCAGACGAAGCTGATAACCAGATTTGAACTGGTGACCTCCACCTTACCAAGGTGGCGCTCTACCAACTGAGCTATATCAGCATGTTTTTAATGGAGGGAACAGGATTCGAACCTGTGAAAGCACAGCTAACGGATTTACAGTCCGTCCCCTTTGGCCAACTTGGGTATCCCTCCGAGGCTTTGCCCTTGGGCAAAAAAAACCGTTGACTGCAGTCAACGGCGATGGCGATACAGGGACTTGAACCCCGGACACTACGGGTATGAACCGTATGCTCTAGCCAGCTGAGCTATATCGCCAGACGAAGCTGATAACCAGATTTGAACTGGTGACCTCCACCTTACCAAGGTGGCGCTCTACCGACTGAGCTATATCAGCAAAATTGCGGGGACAGGACTTGAACCTGCGACCTTCGGGTTATGAGCCCGACGAGCTGCCAACTGCTCCACCCCGCGACATTATTGTGTTATAATGGAGAGAACAGGATTCGAACCTGTGAAAGCACAGCTAACGGATTTACAGTCCGTCCCCTTTGGCCAACTTGGGTATCTCTCCGGGTTGTCGTTCTTGGGCACTGCCCAACCGACGAGATTTATATTACCATAGGATTTTCATGAAGTCAACGTTTTTTCTTAATTTTTTTCGATTTTTTTACGTTTTCTTCTTTTTTCTCCTGTTTTTCGTGAATCATGGCGTATAAACGTCGTCTGACCTCATCATTCAACTGAGCATCGAGAGGATTAACCCCCTCCGGTTGCTTTTCAATACGTTGACGATGGGCTTGCTTTTGCCCAAAAACCATATTGTGCAATTCCATCGCACTAATTCGAAGGCCACCTTGCGCAAGAACGGTTTCCTGTTCTAACCGATCGCTGGTTGCCACATAGATTTTTTGATGCTTTGGCAAACGTGCCACTAAGCGTTCAATGGCCATGTCGGCCGTGACACCCTCGGAGGTAAATAAAATCTCAATGTACGGATTTTCCACCACGGTGCCACGGTTGCCCTTCACGCGCCATCCATCAAACACTAAAACCGTATGATATCCGCTTGCGACGGCATATTCGGTAAGGTAATCAATGAGCTTTTTTCGCGCTTCTTCCAAAGAAGTGTCACGTAGCTCAATGAGTTCCGGCCAAGCGCCAATGATGTTGTAGCCGTCGACAAACAGATAGGTTTTCATGTTTTAGCCCTCCTTACGGCGTACCACCTCAGAAAGCACCACACCGGTGGCTACCGAGGCATTAAGAGAATTGATTTTCCCTTTCATTGGGATTGATACAGTAAAATCACATTGTTGTGCCACAAGGCTACGCATCCCATGGCCTTCGTTGCCGATGACAATGGCAAGAGCGCCGGAAAGCGGTGCCTTGTAAATGTTTTCCCCATCCATGGCAGTACCACATACCCAAAGGCCTTCTTTTTTGAGGGCTTTTAAGGTTTGAGCAATGTTGGAAACACGTGCCACCGGTACGTATTGCATGGCACCGGCTGCCGCTTTTGCCACAGTACCGGTGAGGCTTACTGAGCGACGCTTTGGAATAATTACCCCATGCGCCCCAAAGGCATCGGCGTTACGCAAAATTGCACCTAAGTTGTGTGGGTCTTCGATTTCATCCAAAACAAGCACCAAGGGCTGTTCACCCTTTGCGTGTGCGCGGGCGAGAATATCTTCAACCTCCACGTAGTTGGTTTCTGCCACAGAGGCATACACACCTTGGTGATTTTTTCCTTGAAACATCGTATCGAGCTTACGACGCTCTACTTGTTGCACCGGAATTTGTTGTTCACGAGCAAGCTTATAGATATCGTCAATAACTTTATGTTGGGCACCCTTTGCAATATAGATGCGGTTGATTTCAGTGCCGCTTTTAATAGCTTCTACAACGGGATTACGTCCGTAAATTTCACTCATGCGCTTTTTCCTCCAATGATATTGGGCAGCTGTTTTTATAATAACAAAAACGCAACGCGCGCCCTTTGTCGTCCTCTTCTTTGATGGTTTGGCTCAACTGCCAATGATTGTTTTCGTTTAAATTTGGAAAATATTTTTGAACGCCTTCATAAGCACGTCCGATATGGGTCACATAGCCGCCGCTGCACACCTCCAACAGGGTGGCATACACGCTGGCGCCACCAATGACAAAAACATCGTCACGCCCCAGCTTTTTCAATGTGTCTGCTAAATCTTCCAAGGAGTGCACCAGCACAACGCCTTCCGGCACCTTGTACGCTCTATTTTGAGTGAGCACGATATGCAAACGGTTCGGAAGTGGTTTTCCGCCCGGAAAAGATTCTAATGTTTTTCGCCCCATTACAACCACATGACCACTGGTGGTTTCTTTAAAAAAGGCTAAATCCTTTGGTAGATGATCAAGCATGCCACCATCCTTACCAATGCCCCAGTTTTCATCCACAGCTACAATAAATTGCATGGTGCCTCCTATTCTGCCACCGGAATACGCTCTTCAAGTGGCCAGTAGTCGTAATTTTCCAATTGAATATCGTCCACTGTAAAATCGTAAAAGTCCTTCACCTCAGGATTCAATCGGAAGGTCGGTGCCGTTTTGCCCTCATACTGCATAATTTTTTCCACAATCGGAATATGTCGGTCATAAATGTGCGCATCGGCAATCACATGCACCAATTCCCCGGCTTCAAGGCCGCTGGCTTGCGCAAACATGTGAACAAGTACCGCATATTGTGCCACGTTCCAATTGTTGGCGGTAAGCATATCTTGGCTACGCTGGTTTAAAATGGCATTGAGGGTGTTGCCGCTAACGTTAAAAGTCATACTGTAAGCGCATGGATAAAGGTTCATTTCATGCAAATCATGATGATTATAAATGTTGGTCATGATGCGGCGACTGTTCGGTTGGTGCTTCAAATCATAAAGCACACGATCCACTTGGTCAAACACGCCTTCTCGATAGGTATGTTTAATGCCCAATTGATAGCCGTAAGCCTTGCCAATGGTGCCATCCTCACCGGCCCATGCATCCCAAATATGACTGTTTAAATCCTCGATGCGATTGGATTTCTTTTGCCAAATCCACAAAAGCTCATCCACAGCATTTCTAAGATTGGTCTTACGCAAGGTGAGAATAGGAAACTCTTCATTCAATTGATAGCGATTAACAATCCCGAAGCATTTGACGGTATGTGCCGGCGTTCCGTCACTCCAGCGCGGACGCACATCGTAATCAGTATCCCACACGCCTTCTGTCAGGATTTGTTTGATATTCTCTTTAAAAATGTCATCCGCTCTACTCATGCTTCATCCTTCCCTTCAGTCATATCCCACAAAGTATCAAAGGCCCACTTTAAGCGAGGCTCATCATCCATTAAATACCAATAGCCTACCAACGCCTCAATGGCAGTGGCACGGCGATAATCTTGAGTATTGGCATTTTTAGGCACAATGCCCTTGGCATTGCGACCACGATGTAACACCCCAGCTTCGATATCATTTAATTCCGGCTCTAGCACTTCATACAAAGCAGATTGGGTACGATTATTCACCAACTTCACGCAGCGCTTGTTTAATACATGGGCATTCACACTTTTTTCCAGCATCATCGTGCGCACATAAATTTCATACACGGCATCACCGACAAAGGCCAAAGTCAAGCCCGGCAATTGTTCCGGATGAGTTTCACTTTTCGAATACAGTTCCAGCGCCTTATGCATTGATTTCCTCCAAAAGACAAGTCGCATAGGCACTCATACCTTTTCCATCACCAACAAACCCCAAATGTTCAGTCGTTGTGGCCTTAATGTTGACCATATCCATATCGATGCCCAAGGTTTCAGCAATATTTTGTCGCATATTTTGCAAATGCGGTGCCATTTTTGGCGCTTGTGCGCAAATAGTCACGTCAAGATTATAAACACCATAGCCCTTCTCGGCAATTTTATCACGACATACTTCCAACAATTTCATACTGTCCGCCCCTTTGTATGCAGGGTCATTGTCTGGAAAATGTTGACCAATATCGCCCATTCCCATTGCACCAAGCATTGCATCCATTAAAGCATGAACCAATACGTCCGCATCGGAGTGCCCCAAGAGCCCCTTTTCAAAAGGAATCTCAACACCACCGAGAATCAACTTACGGTCTTCTACCAATTGGTGTACGTCATAACCTAATCCAACTCTCATTTTTGATCCTCCCATATTGCTTTCATCTGTTCAACCCACAAAAGATCGTCCTGAATGGTTAATTTTTTGCTCATCAACGAACCGTCTACCATACGCACACGTTTACCGGCATGTTCATAAATAGCAGCATCGTCGGTAAAAATAAGATGTTCCTTTTCAACAGCCAAATGTAAGGCCTTAATTTCACTTGCAAAAAAACACTGTGGCGTTTGTGCGGCGCGCAGCATGTGACGTGGTGGGGTAGCGATAATAAATCCGTTTTCGTCAATACGCTTGATCGTGTCCGTTACCGGAATCCCTGGAACCGCACCAATGCCCGGTTCCGCTGCAGCCACCAATCGTTCAATCACCTCTTTTGGTACAAACGGACGGGCACCATCGTGAATCAGCACCTTTTCCCACGCATCGGGCATGGCCTTCATCGCATGACACACCGAATCTTGACGCTCTTTGCCGCCAAGCACAATTTTGCAGCACGCACGGTCCACACCGCTTTCTTTAATGGCAGTTTCACAAGCAGCTTCTTCGCCGTTTGCTACAACAATAATCAGTTCCTTCGCCACAGCTGCCATGCTCTCCATGGCATAGCTCAACACGCTACGGCCGTCAATCATGAGATATTGTTTATTCATGCCTGCATTCATGCGTTTCCCTTGGCCACCTGCCAAAACCACTGCTCCAACCATCTGCTCGTCCTCCTTAAGGTGTACTTCGTTTATTATAGCACAGCTCGCGCTGACTCACCATGATTTCCCTCTTGCCCCACGTTTACAACAAAAAAAAAGAGCAGGATATTCATCCTACTCCTTTTATTTTA
>Pinky_p2__coassemble_2273_pt1 | contig 10912 bp, 7 predicted proteins | sample Pinky_p2__metabat2_high_PE_037 | metagenome-assembled genome bin Pinky_p2 | reverse complement strand
CCTTAATGTATATAATGTAAGATGTTTTCTAAATAATTTATTACCAACGATAATGAGCGAAAGCCTTGTTTGCTTCTGCCATTCTGTGGGTTTCTTCTTTCTTCTTCACTGCGCCGCCGGTATTGTTAGCAGCATCCATGATTTCATTTGCAAGACGCAAATCCATGGTCTTTTCACCGCGCTTACGAGCGAAGGTTACCAACCAACGCAAACCGAGGGTTTGACGACGGTCTGCACGTACTTCGATAGGAACTTGGTAGTTAGCACCACCAACACGACGTGCTTTAACTTCAAGAACAGGCATGATGTTCTTCATTGCTTCTTCAAAAACTTCGATGGCTTCATTTCCGGTTTTTTCAGCAACGATATCAACGCGCTGTATACGATATGTTCAGCTGTACCCTTTTTACCATCAAGCATGATTTGGTTGATTAACTTAGTCACTTGCTTGCTGTTGTAAATTGGATCAGCGAGTACTTCTCTCTTTGGAGCTTGTGCTTTTCTGGACATGAGGGCCTCCTTTCACTATTTCCATCTATCCAAGTATTGCCCTAATTACTTAGGACGCTTAGTGCCGTATTTAGAGCGGGACTGTCTGCGGTCGTTAACACCTGCAGCGTCCAAGGTACCTCTAACGAGGTGATAACGTACCCCTGGAAGGTCACGTACTCTCCCACCGCGAACCAATACAACACTGTGTTCCTGAAGGTTGTGGCCAATCCCTGGGATGTAAACGGTTACTTCAGTGCCGTTGGTCAAACGAACACGAGCTACCTTACGAAGAGCAGAGTTTGGTTTCTTAGGGGTTGTGGTGTACACTCTGGTGCAAAGACCTCTCTTTTGTGGGTTGCTTTGCAGAGCAGGGGTGGTGGATTTCTTATGACTGGATTGTCTACCTTTATTTACCAGCTGATTAATTGTTGGCATACTGCCACCTCCTTGTTAAATTTGATTTCGTCAAATCACAATACAGAATAACTGCGCGTGGCAGTACCAATGATGATTGTTTCAATGTTTGACGACTCCCATGTTTGTGACTGCAGGGTTTCCCTTGCATTCTAATGGGACCCTTTCGCAAACACAATTAAGAGTATAACAATCCACCTTTTGAATGTCAACGGTTTTTATTAAATTTTATATCCACGTTTCCACGTGTGTCCATATCCCTTAAATCCTTCAACCACGCCGTTTACACTGTGCATATAACTTATAATATGTTATCAAAATAAAAAGCGCACAATCGATTATCGATTGTGCGCTATAGGTGTTATATTGTTTTTTAGATAAAGACTGGACGATCGTCTTTTCTTTGGTTGATGCGTTGTTCTTCAACATCTTCCATGTTTTCAGCTTCTACATCTACAAGATCGTAAGCATTTTCGTAGGCTTCACCTTCAAGGCCAATCTTACGATAATGACGCATCCCAGTCCCTGCAGGAATAAGCTTCCCGAGAATAACGTTTTCCTTGAGACCGATAAGATAGTCGTTCTTACCCTTGATAGCAGAGTCAGTAAGTACCTTAGTGGTTTCTTGGAAGGATGCTGCAGACAAGAAGGAATCGGTTGCGAGTGCAGCCTTGGTAATCCCGAGGAGCTGTACTTCGCCGACTGCGGGACGCAAGCCTTCTCGTTCGAGACGTTCGTTTTCTTCATCAAAGTCAATGATGTCAACTTGGCTACCAGCAAGGAATTGGCTATCGCCGATTTCTTCGATTTTAACCTTGCGCATCATTTGGCGAACCATTACTTCAATGTGCTTATCGTTGATATCTACCCCTTGGAGACGGTATACCTTTTGTACTTCACGCAAAAGGTACTCTTGTACACCGAGAGGTCCCTTGATAAGCAAGAGGTCTTGTGGGTTGATAGACCCTTCGGTCAATTCTTGACCAGCTTCTACCATTTGGCCTTCCATAACAGCCAAGTGAGAAGCGAAAGGAATCACATAAGCATGTGCTTCTCCGTGTTCGGTCATAACGGTCACTTCGGTGCGACCCTTATTTTCGCCGATGGAAACGCGACCGTCAACTTCGGTAATAACTGCTTGCCCTTTAGGACGACGTGCTTCAAACAATTCTTCGACACGAGGAAGACCCTGTGTAATGTCGCCCCCTGCAATCCCCCCGGTGTGGAAGGTACGCATGGTAAGCTGAGTCCCAGGTTCCCCGATGGATTGTGCCGCAACGGTCCCAACTGCTTCCCCAACGTCAACAAGAACGCCGGTTGCAAGGTTACGGCCATAGCACTTGCTGCAAACGCCGTGACGACTGCGACAAGTCAGCGCGCTACGAATACGAACAGATTGTACACCTGCTGCTTCAATAGCATGAGCTTGTTCGTCGCTAATGTAATCGTTGCGACGTGCCATCACTTCACCAGTTTCTGGGTTGATGACATCTTCTGCAAGGTAACGACCTGCAACACGTTCCCAAAGCTGTTCAATAGTTTCTGTCCCATTCATGATGGCACGAACGGTCAAGCCTTGTTCAGTACCGCAGTCGAGTTCACGTACAATCACGTCTTGTGCAACGTCTACGAGACGACGAGTGAGGTAACCGGAGTCGGCAGTACGAAGCGCGGTATCTGCCAACCCTTTACGTGCACCGTGAGAAGAAATAAAGTATTCCAACACGGTAAGCCCTTCACGGAAGTTCGCCTTAATAGGCATTTCGATGGTTTTCCCGGATGGGTCAGCCATCAAACCACGCATCCCTGCGAGCTGACGAATCTGTTGGTTGTTACCACGGGCCCCGGAAGTCGCCATCATGTTGATGGAGTTGAACTTACCAAGGTTTGCGAGAAGTGCAGCCCCGATGTCGTCGGTACATTTGGTCCAAACTTCAATAACGAGCTTATAACGTTCATCGTCGGTAATCAAACCGCGACGGAATTTGGTTTCAATTTTGTCAACCTTTGCTTCCGCGGCATCAAGCAAATCCTTTTTGCTTTCAGGAATAACCATATCCATATAGCCGATGGAAATCCCGGATTGAGTGGAATACTTGAAGCCTTGTGCCTTGATCCCGTCAAGCATGTGAGCGGTGCCGCTTGCACCGTAAATACGGAAGCAGGTATCTACAACATTACCGAGCTTCTTTTTGCCAACAACTTCATTAACAAAAGGAACCTTTTCAGGAATAACGTTGTTAAAGATGATACGACCAACAGTCGTTTCAATGATTTCACCGTTGTCCATGCGAACATGAATTGGTGCTTGCAAGTGAATAGCGCCGGCATCATAAGCGAGTTCTGCTTCAGTCTTAGAGCTGAAGTACTTGCCATGGCCAAGGGCCTCTTCACGTGCGATGGTCAAATAGTAACTCCCCAAAACCATGTCCTGAGTTGGTACGGTAACAGGGCGACCATCCTTAGGGTTCAAGATATTGTTTGCCGCAAGCATGAGAATACGTGCTTCAGCTTGTGCTTCGGTAGAAAGTGGTACGTGAACCGCCATCTGGTCACCGTCAAAGTCGGCGTTGTATGCAGTACAAGCCAATGGGTGCAACTTGAGGGCACGACCTTCAACCAATACAGGTTCAAAGGATTGAATCCCCAATCTGTGGAGGGTCGGTGCACGGTTCAAGAGTACTGGGTGGTCTTTGATTACTTCTTCAAGCACGTCCCAAATAGCATTATCAAGACGTTCTACCATACGCTTTGCACTCTTAATGTTATGAGCGGTACCGTCTTGAAGAAGCTTACGCATAACGAATGGCTTAAAGAGTTCAACAGCCATTTCCTTTGGCAAGCCGCATTGGTGCATCTTGAGTTCTGGCCCTACAACGATTACGGAACGGCCGGAGTAGTCAACACGCTTCCCGAGAAGGTTTTGACGGAAACGACCTTGTTTCCCCTTGAGCATGTCAGACAAGCTCTTAAGGGCACGATTCCCTGGACCGGTTACAGGACGACCGCGACGACCGTTGTCAATAAGGGCGTCAACAGCTTCTTGAAGCATACGCTTTTCGTTACGAACAATGATGTCCGGTGCACCGAGGTCAAGCAAACGCTTGAGACGGTTGTTGCGGTTCAATACACGACGATAGAGGTCGTTCAAATCGCTGGTTGCAAAGCGACCGCCATCGAGTTGTACCATCGGACGAATGTCCGGAGGAATAACAGGAAGTACATCCAATACCATCCATGCAGGGTTGTTGCCGGATGCGCGCATCCCTTCAACAACTTCAAAGCGACGAACCGCTTTGATATGGCGTTGGCCACTGCTATTCTTTACTTCTTCTTGAAGTTCTTTGCTCAGCTTTTCAAGGTCAATATCTTCTAAGAGCTCCTTGGCAGCTTCCGCACCGATACCGGCGCGGAAACGATTGCCATATTTAGAGCGAGCTTCGCGATATTCACTTTCGCTGAGAATTTGATATTTGCTTAATTCGTCAACATCGCCCGGATCGATAACGATGTAAGATACGAAATAAATGACACGTTCAAGCTGACGTGGGCTCATGTTAAGGATGAGACCCATACGGCTTGGAATGCCCTTGAAGTACCAAATGTGGGTGCATGGTGCAGCCAATTCAATGTGGCCCATGCGTTCACGACGTACTTTAGAGCGGGTAACTTCTACACCGCAACGGTCGCAAATAACGCCTTTGAAACGTACGCGCTTATATTTCCCGCAGCTACATTCCCAGTCCTTGGTAGGCCCAAAGATTCTTTCACAGAACAAACCGTCACGTTCAGGCTTGAGGGTTCTGTAGTTGATAGTTTCCGGCTTCTTTACTTCACCGCTACTCCAGCTACGAATCGCTTCCGCGCTGGCAAGGTTAATAGAAATATGATCGACTTTATTGATATTTCCCAAAACAGACGCTCCCTTCAAAATCGAACGGCATTAGTCGTCTAAACCATCATCAGCAATGACGAACAAATCATCATCGTCTTCTAAATCTTCCCCTGAATAGAAAGAGAAATCTTCATCGGCAGCAATGTCATCATCCATGTTTTCATCGTCATCGCTCACATCGACAACTTCGTCGCCACGGTTATCGCCTTCACTGTCCGGTTCAGCAAGCTGTTGGACAGCAAAATCTTTTGGCTGTTCTTCAAGTTCATCATCTTCGTCAGACATATCAATTTCGTTGTTGTCTTCGTCAAGAATGCGGATATCCAAGCACAATGCTTGCAATTCCTTCATGAGTACCTTAAATGCTTCCGGCACACCGGCTTCAGGCAAGTTTTCGCCCTTTACAATAGATTCATAAGTCTTAACACGCCCTACAACATCGTCAGACTTCACAGTCAACATTTCTTGTAAGGTGTGAGATGCACCGTATGCTTCAAGCGCCCAAACTTCCATTTCCCCGAAACGCTGACCACCGAATTGTGCTTTACCACCGAGTGGCTGTTGAGTAACGAGGGAATATGGCCCAATGGAACGTGCGTGAATCTTATCGTCAACCAAGTGGGCAAGTTTGAGGTAATACATGTAACCAACGGTTACCGCATTGTCCAATGGACGGCCGGTACGACCATCACGAAGCACAAACTTCCCGCTACGGTCATAACCAGCTTTTTCAAGCATATCACCGATATCCTTTTCACTAGCACCATCAAATACGTTGGTAGCAAACTTAAGGCCAAGTGCCTTTGCTGCCATACCAAGGTGCACTTCCAATACCTGCCCAATATTCATACGGGAAGGTACGCCCAGTGGGTTCAAGACGATATCTACAGGTGTACCGTCCGGCAAGAATGGCATATCGCATTCAGGAAGCACGCGGGATACAACCCCCTTGTTACCGTGACGCCCTGCCATTTTGTCCCCTTGGGAGATTTTACGCTTTTGAGCAATATATACGCGAACGACTTCATTTACGCCAGGAGGCAATTCGTCGCCACCCTTGCGAGTGAAGACCTTAACGTCAACAACAATCCCGCTCCCACCGTGTGGTACACGCAAAGAGGTATCGCGCACTTCACGTGCCTTTTCACCAAAGATTGCGCGGAGCAAACGTTCTTCAGCGGTGAGCTCGGTTTCACCCTTAGGAGTAACCTTACCTACCAAGATGTCCCCAGCGCTGATTTCAGCACCAATACGGATAATACCGCGGCTGTCGAGGTTCTTAAGAACATCTTCGCCAACGTTAGGAATATCACGAGTGATTTCTTCAGGTCCAAGCTTAGTATCACGGGAATCGCTTTCGAATTCACTAATATGGATAGAAGTATATACGTCTTCCTTGACCAAACGTTCACTGATCAAAACAGCGTCTTCGTAGTTGTAGCCTTCCCAGTTCATAAACGCGATGAGTGCGTTACGACCGAGTGCCAATTCCCCATTATCGGTAGAAGGACCGTCAGCAAGGATGTCCCCTTCATTAACGTGTTGACCCTTAGAAACGAGAACGTGTTGGTTAATACAGCTCCCTTGGTTGGAACCCTTAAACTTGGTCAAATGGTAAACGTCACGTTCGCCACCATCGCCACGAATTTCAATGCGGTCTGCAGATACATAGCTTACAATACCGCTATGCTTCGCAATAGCGAATACGCAGGAGTCATACCCCGCGCGGTATTCCATACCGGTGCCAACAAATGGTGCTTCGGTTACAAGCAGAGGTACTGCCTGACGCTGCATGTTGGTCCCCATGAGTGCGCGGTTCGCGTCATCGTGTTCCAAGAACGGAATCAAAGCAGTCGCAATGGATACAACCTGCTTTGGAGATACGTCCATGTATTCGACTTCTTCTTTTTCTACAACGATGTTTTCTTCCCCACGACGTGCGTCAACCTTTTCAGCAATAATCATGTTGTTTTCGTCGAGGGTGGTGTTTGCCTGAGCAATGGTATATTTATCTTCAATATCTGCAGTCAGATATTCGATATCATCGGTTACATGGCAATCGTTAACCTTACGATATGGGGTTTCAATGAAACCATATTCATTCACACGCCCGTAGGTTGCCAAGGAGTTGATCAACCCGATGTTTGGACCTTCAGGAGTTTCAATAGGACACATACGACCATAGTGAGAGTGGTGAACGTCACGGACTTCGAAGCCTGCACGTTCACGGCTCAAACCTCCAGGCCCCAATGCAGAAAGGCGACGCTTATGGGTCAATTCAGCCAATGGGTTGATTTGGTCCATAAATTGGGACAACTGGGAGCTACCAAAGAATTCCTTAATGCTAGCAACAACAGGACGGATGTTAATAAGCCCTTGTGGTGTTACTTCATTAGGGTCTTGGGTGGTCATACGTTCACGAACGTTTCTTTCCATTCGGGTCAAACCAATGCGGAATTGATTCTGAAGAAGTTCACCAACGGAACGAATACGACGGTTCCCCAAATGGTCGATATCATCTACAGTATACCCTGGTGCTTCATGCATCAAGGAGAGCATGTAACGATAGGTAGCAAGAATATCTTCCAAGGTTAAATTTTTAACACTCTTATCGATATCCAAGCCTAATTTTTTATTGATTTTATAACGACCAACCTTCGCCAAATCATAACGCTTGTGGTCGAAGAAGAGGGCGTTAATCAAATTTCTAGCACTTTCAACAGTTGGAGGATCACCAGGACGGAGACGCTTGTAGATTTCAATCAACGCTTCCGGTTCGCTGGAAGTGGTATCCTTATCCAAGGTTGGCTGGATGAGTTCATCGCCATCAAAGAGTTCAATGATGTCTTCGTCCTTGCTATACCCTAAAGCACGCAACAATACAGTTGCAGGCAACTTTCTGGTACGGTCGAGACGCACATAAATCACGTCGTTGGCGTCAGATTCTAATTCCAACCAAGCGCCGCGGTTAGGGATGACAGTACAACCAAATAATTCCTTACCGGCGGTATCGATTTCACGATTGTAATAAACCCCCGGACTACGAACCAACTGGCTGACAATAACACGTTCCGCGCCATTGATAACAAAAGTCCCCTGATCTGTCATAAGAGGGAAATCCCCCATGAAGACTTCTTGTTCTTTAATTTCACCGCTTTCCTTATTGAGCAAGCGCACCTTAATTCTTAATGGTGCAGCATAGGTAGCATCGCGGTCCTTGCATTCTTCTTCACTGTACTTCGGTTCACCAAAGCTAGAAGTTAAGAAATCCAGCTGAAGTGTATCAGAAAAGTCAGTGATAGGAGAAACTTCTTCAAAAGTTTCCTTCAAACCTTCTTCGAGGAACCAATTGTAAGAATTACGTTGGATCGCAATCAGGTTCGGCATTTCCATGATTTCTTCAATCTTTGAAAACTTATGTCGCTCTGTCAATGCATGGCTGCTTAATTCAACCAAAGCGTTCACCCCTTACTAATTCTATAGACGAAGTTGTACGACAAGTTCATAATCTAAATAAATAATAAGTGGAATCAATAAAAATTCCATTATAACATTAGCCTATCAATTTTAAGATAAATCAGAGCGAAAGTCAAGCCCTTTTAGGCATTTTTTATAGCAAAAACGCAATATTTTTCTGGAACCGTACAGAAAATTTCCCTTAATATCGCCTTTTGATGCTTTATAATTATATTCGGCACTGGGTTTCTTACACTCTCCCTACACTTACAGCAAATATTCACATAATGATGTAAACTCTAATCAAAGGAAATCCCTCCTCTACATCTTTCCAACGCAACCGGCTGCATATAAAAAGGACTGAGCAAAGACACGACCACATCGTTTCCTTGCTCAGTCCTCTATTCTTTCTCATTTAATAATGCGTTAATGCGTGCCACCGGAAACCGATCCTCCATCTCGATTACCTCGAACACCGCCGACGGAAGTTCACGCTCACCGATGAGCGCACAATATTCCTCCACCGCTCGCGCGTCCACCATGATTTTTCCGTGACCGGCCCAATGCCGATTGCTCTCACGTTTTTTTGCACCGGTAATCCAATAGATATCGCCATTCTCTATGTCAACATAATTACCACTGTAGCCTGTCACACGTTGAAAAGCATGGTCATTAAAATAAATCGTACGATAAGTGCGCGACGCTTTCACATAACCAATCCAAGCAGGGCCGTCGTCATTGTAGCCGCTCTTTAACTCCACATACATTAGCTCACGAATCATCGAAGCCACCTCGTCTTTTAATCATTTTACACAGTATATCATTTAAAGCGCGACACACTTTCCCAAATTATCATGGTCCTTTTCATTATAATTGGAACCCCACCCTCATGCTAATGTTAAAATCAATAACGAATGGAAAGGAGAGCTCAAAATAACCATAGAAAATATATTTAAGACTATTTTATACGGTGTTATCCTTTATGGCTGTTGGGAAGGATCTGCTATATTTTTATCAATCGGCATTGGACAGCTTTGATTAGAGATAACTACTCCCATCATTAACCAATACCTATTAATGACAGTGACTGAACTTGTAATTTTTAGCATCTGATGGTTGCTGTTTCATAAACGACTGACACCGTACGCTAAAACAACAAGCGTTAAATTTCTACTTATAATGCTACTTCCAGTTTATCTCCAAGTCTTTCAAGACTTCTTCTTGTTAGCTAGCTAGCAATCAACAATACTACTGCTTTTTTCATTAAATAGTCTCACGATCCTTCTATTGTGTTTCATAGGCGCTTTTTCTATCGCCCTATGTGAAGAGTACTTTTGGAGACGAATTTTTTCAAAAATGTTGCAAGCACTAGGACCATCAAAACTCGGCGTAATGAATGCAATATTCATATCATCAGTATTATTTGGACTTTCCCACTATATGAATATACTCACCGGGGGCAAACCTTTGCCGATACGACCCAGCAGGTCATTGCCGCATTGTTCAGTGGGATTTTCTTTGCAGCAGTCTACTACAGAAATGGCTCCCTAACGGTGCCGATTGCCATCCACGGATTCTGCAATTATACCAATTTTATTCTGCAATTATACCAATTTTATCATGAATGAATTTCTAAACTACACCTACACACCACCCGCACTATTTAATGCTTTAGATACCATTATTCCGTTGCTTTATGTCCTATGCGGCGTCGTTGTCCTTCTGCGAAGCGACCAATTTCAACAACTTTCATAAATTCACAAAGCCCTTGCATGACAGTATCCGCCATCATGCAAGGGCTTTTTCACAGTTTTGGAGGCCTCTATACAACCCCCATCTATATTAAAATTTGATTGAAATTTGTTGAGTGTTCATACACTACCTGCTAAAAAACCAATCCAAGCGCCTTTACTGAAAAAGCACCATCAATCCGAAGCCGTAGCAAAAAAGTCCAAAAAGCACAAAGAGTATATTTTTTACGCCGATGCGTCGCTTTAAGATGACGTTTTCAGGCCGTGCTGCCTCCACATATACCGTCACCGTCTCGCCGGGAGTCATCTTTTTCTCCAATAGGCGACGGGAAAAGGTTTGGGTGCTCTGTCGGTGATAAGCCACGTCGTTCACACGATAGTCAAAAATCGGCGCATGACTCTCGACGCCTTTGCCACCGGAATAGCTCGCAAAACCGCAATACACTGCCTCCACTGGCGTGTCACAGACCAAGGCGGCACGAATATTGATTCCTCCCAAAAGACAGATGACTGTGCCCATGGTGCCGCCCAACAAAAACCCGCTCAGCCGGTCACTCCCGATAAAAGCCATGGAAACGCCCGACAGCGTCAAGCCTACCGCAAAAACCACCAACATCGCAAACACATATGGATTGTCCTCATAGGCTCTTCGCTTTACAGCCAACACCGTCACCCCAATAAAAAATAACCCGAATATAATGAATAACATGACACCCCTCCTCTTTTTCGATCGCGTTCATATAATTTGCATAACCTGCGCCATATCACAACCAGTATACTGAATCAAAGCCCATTCCGCCAAGTATTTTCTCTGCATACCTCTCATCACGCTAACCATCCTCTATACACAAAAAAGCGTTCCGAGTAATTCGGAACGCTTTTCGCTATCCTGGCAATGACCTAT
>Pinky_p2__coassemble_1743_pt1 | contig 13484 bp, 11 predicted proteins | sample Pinky_p2__metabat2_high_PE_037 | metagenome-assembled genome bin Pinky_p2 | reverse complement strand
CTATTAGATAACACTATTATAATATAAGTTTCAGCGCGAAAAAGCTACATTAAAACAACATATATAACTTTTTATAGAGCTCTACAAAAAAGTACACCTTCTTGCAAGCGTTGTGGAGGTATTTGATTGTGGACAATGAGTTATATAAGCCAAAGGTTGTTTCTATTTTTTCAGGCTGTGGTGGTTTAGACCAAGGATTTCATATGGAAGGCTACGAAACAATTTGGGCCAATGATTTTGCTGAATGGGCGTGTCAGTCATTTGCTGCTAATTTTGGTAACGTCATTCAATTTAAGGATATTACAAAGATTAACCCTTATACAGATGAGACAATTCCAGATTGTGATATCATCTTAGGTGGTTTCCCTTGCCAGGATTTTTCTATTATATGGAAACAACCGGGATTAAATGGGACAAGAGGCGGTTTGTTTAGACACTTTGCAGAATTTGTAGATGCTAAAAAACCTAAGGCATTTGTTGCAGAAAATGTAAAAGGGCTAATTACGGCCAATGGCGGTAAGGCGATTGATACTATTCTGAAGGACTTTGAAAGTATTGCCCCAGGATACGTCGTAAAGCCACATTTATATAATTTTGCGGAGTACGGGGTTCCGCAATTTAGAGAACGTGTTTTGATTGTTGGGATTAGAATTGACACAGGCTTTGACTTTGTTCATCCAAGGCCAACGCATGGGCCTAAGGGCTCTTTGCCATATGTAACAGCAGGCGAAGCTTTAGAAGGTGTTGAACAAGTACCTACTAATAATGAGCTCATTAACATTAAAGATAAAACTCGAAGAATGCTGGAGTTAATTCCCGAAGGGGGCAATTACACAGACATTCCAAAGGATCATCCACTTTATGTGAAGGGAATGATTAGCCATGTATATCGTCGTATTAAGCGTGATGAGCCGGCAAAGACAATTATTGCAGCTGGTGGCGGTGGAACCTGGGGTTATCATTATCCACAACCACGGCCATTAACCAATAGGGAAAGAGCACGTTTGCAGTCCTTTGGTGACGATTTTATTTTTAAAGGGTCTGTTACGGAAGTGCGTAGACAAATCGGAAATGCGGTGCCACCGGTTGGGGTGCAGGCGCTTGCAAGAACGTTGTTGCCATTGTTTAGTGGTGATTACACACCTGTGGATTTGTATCCGGAGTATGAAAAAATGAAGGCAATGACTGTGAAGAAACGCCTAGCCTATGTAACCGAACAGATGCGTTAGGAGGATAATGATGGAATTCTTATTTTCAAATTATCCGCCAATGAAAATGAAGTATAAAACATTTGCGGAAGCGTTTTATAGTCTGTTGCATGAAACTTCTCAATTAGACATTGCGGTTGGATATGTGTCTGCGGAATCGTTGGTAGATCTAAAGAAAATCTTAGAATTAAATCCGAAGATACAAACGCTCCATTTGGTTATTGGAATGCACTATTTTGATAGATTTACAAAGCTTCAGTATGATGCCGCTATGCAGTTAAACCGTTTTTTGCAGGATGAAAAACGTGGTGACGTCAATCTCGTGAATGCATTTCGCTTTCATGGCAAACTATATTCATATAGCAATGAAAAAGGCCCCTTTGCAGGAATTATCGGTTCGGACAATTTGAGTAGCATATCCTCGGGGGGCGTTCGTGTTTATGAAAGCTCGCTATTGATTGATGATGGAAATGATGCACGTGAAATGCAGCAGTTTATTATGACGCTCAAAGACAAAGCGACAAAGAATATCGCTGATTTAACAATTAATAAGTTTGACGTAGAGAACGATTTACTGGATGGACACGATTTAGTGACGAAGTTATCCTCAAAAGAACGAGATAAAACTATCGATATATGTACGGATGTGTGCTTTGAAATTCCTATCAAGACTGAGGAAAAATCTAACCTGAATGCATACTTTGGCAAAGGCAGAAAAAATAAGAATGGTTTCGTACAACCGAGACATTGGTATGAAGCGGAGCTCATTGTTCCTAAAAAAATAACCACCCATCCTGACTATCCAAAGGCAAAATCTGATGAAGCGGTTTTTATTGTGGTGACTGATGATGGGTGGTCCTTTAAGTGCAAGGTAAGTGGTGATTACAGTAAGAATTTGCGCTCAGAGGGTGACTTAAGAATTTTGGGGAAATGGCTTAAAGGTCGCATGGAGATTGCCGGCGCTTTAGAAATCGGGAAGCCGATAACAGAAGAGACGTTGAAAAATTATGGTCGTAGCGCATTTGTACTAACAAAAACAACAAAACCAGGGGTTTGGTATGCAGACTTTGGAGTGAATAGCTGATGGATTATTTACAATCTTATTTAGAGAGAGTTGCATTAAAAGAACCGTCTCTTGCAGGAGCGATTAAGGATACAGTGAATGCCATTGTTCCACAGTATATTTCCAATTTTTCCTTTGTGGATCATGTGGTGAGCTTGCTAGTTGGCGATGTGCAGGCAGGAAAAACGAGCCATATGTTTGGTGTGATGGCTGCCGCAGCAGATGAAGGGTTTGTGAATTTTGTACTATTAACAACTGATAACGTGCGCCTACAACAACAAACCTACCATCGAACACAAAGAGATTTGTGTGATTTTTGTGTTTGCGATGAAAACGACGAGCTAAAATATGTGAAGAACAACCTGTCTAAGCCTGCTGTTATTGTTTTAAAGAAGAATTCAAGTGTTTTGAAACGATGGAAGAGAAATTTTCAATCGAACAAGCTTTGCATAGGTAATCCCTTGTTTATTGTAGATGATGAAGCGGATGCAGCGAGTTTAAACACTAAAGTGAATAAAAAAGAGCAGAGTACCATCAATAAGCATTTGGCAGAAATAAAAGAATCCACCCCAAGTAGTATTTACATGGAAGTTACCGGGACACCACAATCGATTATTTTGCAAAGTCAAAATAGCGGATGGAAGCCATACTTTGTGCATTATTTCAAGCCTGGTGCCGGGTACTTAGGTGGTAATTTTTTCTTTAGAGATGACATTCCGGAACAAATCATTTTAACGGACAATGATGAAGCTGCTGATTTATTAAACGATGATGAGTTTCCGGAGAATGGGTTAAAAAGAGCATTGATAATGCATTTGATAACAGCAGCCCAACTTCTATTAACAGGGGAAAACGTGTGCAACTTTTTAATCCATCCGAGTATGAAGATTGAGCAGCATGAGTTATTTGCGCAAAAGATAGGTGCTTATTTAAATGAAATTGCGCATTCGTACACAGAAAAAGAAACAAAGGACTCTTTTTACACTGAGTATCAATCATTAAAAAAGACAAAGACGGATATTCTTGACTTTGATGAATTGTATGTGTATATCATTGAACAACTTGAAAATGACACTATAAAAATTTTGCTTCTTAACTCAACTGCGAATTATGAAGAAAACTCCAGTTATGATGAGGGTATAAATATCATTATTGGTGGTAATAGTCTTGGGCGAGGAATTACCTTTCCAAAACTTCAAACGGTATATTATTGTAGGGTATCAAAAAATCCTCAAGCAGATACCATGTGGCAGCATGCGCGTATGTTTGGTTATGACCGTGACCCAGGTTTAATGCGTGTGTATATGCCTCCAAAATTGTATAAGTTGTTTTCTGATATCAATCAGACCAACAATAGTATCATAAAGCAAATTGAAAAAATGGGCTCAAGTAATGAGTTAAAGCTAATTTATTCAAAGGGGATTAGACCAACCCGTAGCAATGTTATCGATGTAGAATCAGTAGGGATTTTAATGGGCAATGTGAATTATTTTCCGTTTATTCCAGAAAACAAAGATGTTGCAGCCTTAGATGCTATTCTTAAAGGATATGAAGATGGTGAATATAGCATTGGCCTGAAACAAATGATACGAATTTTAGAGTATCTTGCTTCAGAAGGTGACGACTGGAATCCTAAAAATTTTATAGGTTTTCTGAATGCCTTATTAGCGAATAATCCATCTAAGCAAGGGCGACTTATCATAAGAAGGAAGAGAGATATTGGGAAGGGAACGGGAACGTTGCTTTCCCCAAATGATCGCGCTTTGGGTGATGCTCTTTCGGATGAAGTGGTGTTGACGCTTTATAAAATTACAGGCAACACCAAGAAAGGTTGGGATGGCACAGAATTATGGTATCCTAATATCAAATTGCCGAAAGATAATGTGTACTATAGTGGAGAATAATAAAAAAACCACGTTCCGTTGTGGAACGTGGTTTTGCTATTTATGCAAATTGGCTGTTGTAAAGGGCGGTGTATTTGCCGCCCAATGCCATGAGTTCGTCGTGGGTACCGACTTCCTTGATGTCGCCGTCTTCCATGTAGAGAATCATGTCGGCATCCAAAATGGTGGACAGGCGATGGGCAATGACAAAGCTGGTGCGGCCCTTCATGAGTTCTGCCATGGCCTTTTGGATGAGCACCTCGGTGTGGGTGTCAACGTTAGAGGTGGCTTCGTCCAAAATCATGATTTCAGGGTCGGAAGCGATGGCGCGCGCAATCGTGAGAAGTTGACGTTCCCCTTGGGAAATGTTCTCCGCGCCCTTGGAAAGTACCATGTCATAGCCGCCCGGCAGGGTTTTGATAAAGTTGTGGGCGCAAGCAGATTGGGCGGCGGTGATGATTTTGCTCTTTGGCATGTCCTCTTCCGCATAGCCGATGTTATCTCTGATGCTGCCTTCAAAGAGCCAGGTGTCTTGGAGGACCATGCCAAAGCGGTCGCGCAATTCGGCGCGGCTCATCTTTTTTGTGTCGACACCGTCGACGGTGATGCGGCCATCGCCCACCTCGTAGAAGCGCATGAGTAGGTTGATGAGGGTGGTTTTACCGGCACCGGTTGGGCCAACGATGGCGACTTTTTGCCCCGGTTGGACGGTGATATTCACATCTTTCATGAGTAAGCGGTCTGGGGTGTAGCCAAAGCGCACGTTTTCAAAGGTCACACTGCCGCTGCGGTCGCTTGGAACGATGCAATCTTTGGCATCCGGAAGTTCTTCTTCGGCATCGAGCAGGGCAAAGATGCGGCTGCCGGCTGCGGTAGCGGCACCAAAGCTCCCAGCCATTTCGGCAATCGAAGAAAACGGTTCAGCAAAGCGACGGGTGTATTCGAGCATGGCCTGCACATTCCCAACGGTGATGCGGCCGGCAATTGCCCAAAGGCAGCCGATGGCGGCACAAAGCACATAGCCGGAGTCATTGACAAGACGGGTGATTGGGCTCACTGCGCCGGCGGTGACATCGGCTTTGTAAGCACTGTCGCGAAGTTCTTCATTGAGTGTGTCGAAGTCGGTGCGGGCGCGTTCCTCGTAGTTAAAGGCTTGAATCACGGTCTGACCGTTGATCATTTCCTCGATGTAGCCGTTTAAGCGACCGAGGAGTTCTTGTTTTTGCATGAAGTGCTTGCCACTGGCTTTCATGACACCGGCGGCACTGAGCATGGAGAGGGGCACCATGAGCACCGGAATCAAGGTGAGTGTAGGGCTGATGGCAAGCATCATCAGGAGGATCCCGATTGCCGTGATGATTTGGGTGACGATGGTGGTGAGGTTTTGACTAATGGTGTTATTGATGGTGTCCACATCGTTGGTAATGACACTGAGGATGTCACCGTGGGTGTGGGTGTCGTAGTAATTGAGCTTCAAACGGTGCATTTTTGCATCAATGTCATGGCGCAGGGTTTCCATCACCTGAGCGGTGATTTTCGCCATGCCAAAGCCCTGCAAAAGGGAAAAGGCTTGGCTGATAAGGTAGAGAAAGACGAGGGTTGCCAAAAGCATGGCAACGGTTTCCCAATAAAAAACACCGTCACGAATGCTGTCAAAAAGGGTGGTGGTCACTTTACCAATGACAAAAGGTGCGAGTACCATAAAGACGGTGCTAATGGCGGCACAAAAGAGTACAAAGCAAAGACGCAAACGATGGGCTTTTAGATAGCCAAAAAGACGTTTGATGACGGCGGTATTGGTCATTGGAGGGCCTCCTTTCCGAGTTGAATGGTTGCCATATCGCGGTAAAGGGCGCAGCTTTCTAAGAGCTCCTTGTGTGTGCCTTGGCCGACAATGCGCCCGCCGTCTACAACGAGGATGCGGTCGGCATCGATGATGGTACCGATACGCTGTGCCACCATGATGACGGTGGCGTCGCCGATGGCTTCTTTGAGGTTTTGGCGCAAGGTACGGTCTGTTTTGAGGTCAAGGGCAGAGAAGCTGTCGTCGAAAAGATAGATTTCAGGGTTTTTCATGATGGCGCGGGCGATGGCCATACGTTGGCGTTGCCCACCGGAGAGGTTGGTACCGCCTTGGGCGATGGCGCTGTGGTAGCCGTCCGCCTTTTTGGCGATGAATTCATCGGCACAAGCAATCTTTGCGGCGCGTTGCCAAGCGGCTTCGTCACCGTTTGCATCGCCGAAATTGAGGTTGGAAGCGATGTCACCGCTAAAGAGGACGTTCTTTTGCGGCACATAGCCGATGAGGGCGCGTAGGTCTTCTAAGGCGTAGTCCTTGGCATTGATGCCATCGATGAGGACCTCACCAAAGAGTGGGTCGTACAGACGTGGGATGAGCTTCAAAATACTGGATTTGCCGCGCCCGGTGCCGCCGATAATGGCGGTGATTTCGCCGGGATTGGCGCGGAAGGAGATGTCCTTCAAAATAGGTTCATCGGCTCCGGGATAAGCAAAGGTCACATTGCAAAATTCCACCGTGGCACGGAGAGGACGCTCAGTGGCGTCAACCGCACCATCGCGGATGCTGCTTTCGGTTTCAAGCACCTCGGTGATGCGTTTGGTGCAGGCATAGGCCGTAGGGAACACCATAATCACAAGGGCAAACATCATCACACTCATGAGCACCATGCTGATGTATTGGCTGTTTGCAACAAGGGACCCGACAGCCATGTCGCCTTGTTCGACATAAAATGCCCCAAGCCCGAGAACGGCGGCGGTGGTCACGCCAAAGATGACGTTAATCGCCGGCATGAGGAAGCTCCCGATGCGGCCGGCGGTCATTGCGGTAGCGGCATAGTCGGCGTTGGCATCGTTAAAGCGCGCACTTTCGGTGCCTTCCTTATTAAAGGCGCGAATGACACGTACCCCTTCGAGAGATTCCAAAAAGAGTTGGTTCAGATGGTCGAGCTTTTTACGCAAGCGGATGGAGTATTTAGAAGCAAAGATCACAATGATGCCCAATACAATCAAGAGCACCGGAATTGCCAAGCTCAACACAGAGCTGACCTCGCCGCCGGTGGCAGCGGAAAAGACAAGCCCAGCGACTGCCATCATTGGGGCGAGAATCCCCACACGTAAAAGCAAGGTGAGAAAGTTTTGCACGATGGTGATGTCGGAGGTAGAGCGTGTGACAAGGCTGGCAGCACCAAAACGGTCAAGTTCGGCGGCAGAGAAGCCTTGCACCTGTGTGAACACTTCGGCACGTAAATCGGCAGCAAAGCGGTTGGAGATGCGAGAAGAAATCTTGACGGAGAAAAAGTTGATGATACAGGCAAAGACAGTGATGGCAGCCATGATGAAGGCCAGAGTCATAATCATGCTGTTGGCGCTGTTGCTTACACCACGGTTAATCATCTGTGCCAAGAGGGATGGGAGCATCATTTCCCCCACCGCCGATAACAATACCAAGAGGGTCAAGCCCAAAAGTGCTCGCCCACTGAGAGAAACACGGGACAATATGGTTTTCATCGGAAACCCCTTTCTAAATAGTGATGCGTGTATTCCTTTTAAGTAATGGTCTTTCGATATGGAATATGCTATCATGTACAGTAACTGAACGGTCAAGGGGTGAACCTCATGGAAAATAAAAAAATTTACTACACCTCCGGAGAATTTGCCAAAATGAATGGCATCAACAAACGGACGCTTCATTATTATCATGAGATTGGTCTATTTTCTCCGGCGATGATTGGTGAAAACGGCTATCATTATTACACCTGCTTTCAGTTTGCCAAGCTGGAACTCATCCTTACGCTGCGTCGTATCGGTTTTTCTATTGAAGATATTCGTGCCTATACAGGGCAGCCGTCGGATGATTCATTGGCCCAGCTGATTCGCGAGCAAAAGGCGGTCATCGATCGCTCGATTGAACAGCTTTTGCAGGCAAAGGCATTTTTACAGAAGAAATCCGATAAGCTGGAGCTGGGCTTACAAGCAGAGCACGGTAAGGTGGAAATGGTGACCCTGCCGGCACAGCGTATCTTGCTTTCGGCATCGATTACCGGTTTATATGATGAAGAGGACTTTGTGGTGGCAACGGATTTTTCACAACGCCTTCGCGCCGCTTTTGGCCTTTATGATAGCTTTGGCAGTCGCATGACCTTGAGTGAGGAAGCACGAGATGTTTCAAAGCGTTGGAATCATTTTTTTGCCTATGGCAGTGAGGATGTGGCGGATTACGATTACATTCGTCCGGCAGGCACCTATCTGCGCTCTTTTTGCATTGGCGATTGGAACAATCTGGAAGCCATTTACAAAAATATCTACGCTTATGCAGAGGCGCACGACTTGGTATTGGACGGGTATTCTTATGAAGAAGGCCTCAATGAAATGTCCTTGGAAGTGGGAATCAGCCGTGATGAAATGGAAGAAGCCATGGAAAAGGGGTTTGAGGAGCTGTCGCTCAAAGGCTCCGAGGATTATATAGCGATGATTACCGTGGCATGTAAGCCGCGTGAATAAAATAAAAACACAGTCCTGCAATCGCAAGACTGTGTTTTTTGTTTATTTGTCATCATAGGCAAGCGCGATGTGTCCGTCGTCGTTTAGATACACGACCTTCCCCACGCGTAGGGAGCCGCTATCGATGTCGGCGGTGTGCCTTTCGAGTTGCAATTCCTCGCCGTGCTTGTTGGTAAGGCGAATGGTATAGGTATTGGGGCTTGTCTTTTTCATGGCAACGATGATGTAGCCCTGCTCTTCGATTTGGGCGTTGATTTTTTTGTCCTTCTCCGCCCCGAAGGATGCACCGATGGCGAGGCCAAAGAGCATGCCGAGGGCAAGGTTATCAAAGATGGTAAGGCCAAAGGTCACGCCGAAGCAGAGGCCGAGGGCAATGCCGAGGTTGGTATTTTTGTGGGTTTCCTTCATTATAAACACTCCTTTGCAGGCTCAAAAAAGAGATTGTTGTTCGTGTTCGGGTGGCACGTCAAATTCGGTGAGAAAAGCGAATACGTCCTCTGGGTGGTGGAGGATGTCGTGCGCGGCACAGATTTGGTGAAAGAGGGGCATGAGGCGCGCATGATTGGGACTGGTAATCTGGTATTGATTGCCATAGGTGCGGATGTATCGTTCCTTCATGCCGGGAAAAAGGCGGTCGAGCTGGGCGTAGAAATACTCCCGGTTGCCCTCACGCAGGGTCATACCAATGCCGAAGCAGATGATGCCGCGGACTTGAGCGGTGATGCAGGCGTCTAAGAGGGCGCGGAGATTGGCTTCGGTATCGTTAATAAAAGGGAGAAAGGGCGAGAGCCACACCACCGTTGGAATCCCTGCATTGCGTAGGGTGCAGAGGGCGTGGATGCGCTCGGACGTGGCGCTGACATTGGGCTCGAGCTTTTTGCAGAGGGTGTCGTTGGCGGTGGTGAGGGTCATTTGCACCACGCATTTTGTGTCGTTGTTAATTGCCGTGAGCAAGTCAAGGTCACGTAGCACAAGGTCAGACTTGGTGATGAGGGTAAAGCCGAAGCCGTACTTGTGTGCCAATTTCAAGGCGCCGCGGGTGCCCTCGAGCACCTCGGGGATGGGCATATAGGGGTCGCTCATGGAACCAATCCCCAGCATACAACGCTTACGCTTGCGGCGTAACGCCTCCTCGAGAAGGGGCAGGGCGTTGGCTTTGACTGCCACATCCTCAAAGGCGTGGTCCATTTGATAGCAAGCGCTGCGCGAATCACAATAGATGCATCCGTGGACACAGCCACGGGTGAGATTCATGCCATTTTTAGCAGAAAGAATGGATTTTGCTTCGATCAGATGCATGTGCGCACCTCCTTTTGGAATTTTATGGGAGATGAAATAGGGCTTGCCTTTTGCAGGATTTATTATATATGATGTGTTAGAATTATAAAATTGAATCTTGGATAAGAGTTGCATGAAAAGAAGGGGATTCATATGGAAAAGGTAGCAACGAAGGAAATTTTATTGTTTGAAATTGATGATATAAAATTAGAAGTTCCTGTGTCACCGGAACAGGATACGGTATGGTTAAATAGAAGTCAGATGGCAGAGCTATTTGGTAGAGATATTAAAACTATTGGTAAACATATTGGCAATGCTTTAAGAGAAGAATTGGATTCTTCAACTGTCGCAAAATATGCGACAGTTCAAACTGAAGGCGGACGACAGGTTACTAGAGATATCGAATATTATAATTTAGATATGATAATATCTGTGGGATATAGAGTGAAATCAAAAAGGGGCACAGCCTTTAGAAAATGGGCAAATTCTGTCCTTAAGCAATATATTATACAAGGCTATGCTATTAATCAAAATCGCATGATGCAACTTGGCGAGGTTATACGGATTTTGAAAAGAACGGAGAATAGTCTTGATGCAAAACAGGTGTTATCGGTTATTGAACGATATAATTTAGCGTTAGAATTATTAGATGATTATGATCATCAATCCATGAGACGCCCTCAAGGAACTGAGGCTGTGTACGTGTTATCTTATGAAGAATGTAGAAAAATTATTGATGACATGAAATACAGTGAGGCTTCCGAGGTGTTTGGTTGTGAGAAGGATGATTCTTTTAGAGGGAGTATAGGGAATATATATCAAAGTTTTGGTGATGTAGAGCTGTATCCTTCATTAGAAGAGAAAGCGGCTAATTTATTATATTTTGTAACGAAAAATCATAGTTTTTTGGACGGCAATAAACGTATTGCAGCAACGATGTTTCTATATTTCTTAGATAAAAATGGTGTGTTGTTTAAGAATGGGGAAAAACTTATCGATGATCATACTTTAGTAGCATTAACGATTATGATTGCAGAATCCAGAACGGAAGAGAAGGAAATGATGATTAGCGTCATTATGAATTGTATTGCCTAATGCCATGAATTTATTATGCTATAATGGCAAGCGGTTATTATATTGAAAGAAAGGGGGCAGGCGTATGCGAAAGGCGCTTTATAAGCTGTGGCGTTGGTGCAAGGGTGAGGCGGTGCTGGTAGCAGCGGCCTTGGGGGCATTGGTGACCGCATTTTTTGTGCCACCGAGCGTGGCGTATGTGGACTACATCGACCTCAAGGTGCTGTGCTTGCTCTTCTCGCTCATGGCAGTGGTGGCAGGTTGGCGCGAGTGTGGGGTTTTTGAGGTGTTGGCGCAGCGGCTCTTGAGTGGGCGCAAAAATGTGCGTATGTTGCAGCTGCTCTTGGTGATGCTGCCGTTCTTTTTGTCCATGCTCATTACCAACGATGTGGCGCTGATTACCTTCGTGCCTTTTACGCTCCTTATTTTGCAGATGGCCAATGAGGCAGACCGCATTTTGCCGGTGGTGATTTTGCAAGCGGTGGCGGCGAATCTTGGCAGCATGGCGACACCGGTGGGCAATCCGCAGAATCTTTTTCTTTGCGGAACCTTCAACCTTACAGCAACGGATTTCTTTGCGACGCTTTTGCCGTTTACATTGATCAGTCTTGCAGTGCTTGCCCTTGCTTCGTTATGGGGAAAGAAGGGGGATGTGCAGGTCACCTTTAAGCAACAGGCAACGATTGAAAATTTGCGTCTTTTTATGGCATTGGTGGTGCTCTTTGGGTTCTGTCTGCTTGCGGTTTTCCGCGTGGTGCATTACGGCGTGGTTACGGCAATGGTGGTCCTGGTGATTGCCCTTATGCGTCCTGCTCTTTTTCGCAAGGTGGACGTGAGTTTGCTTGCGACCTTTGTCTTTTTCTTTATCTTCGCAGGAAATATGGGCGAGATTCCGGCGTTGCGCGCATTTCTCGCCGGCCTTATGGCGGAAAGCGCCCTCCTCACCTCGGCGGTGGCAAGCCAGTTTATCAGCAACGTGCCGGCAGCAGTGCTCCTTGCAGGCTTTACTAAAGATTGGCAGGGGCTCCTCCTCGGCGTGGACTTGGGTGGCCTCGGCACACCGATTGCTTCGCTGGCAAGCCTCATTGCCTTGCGCTACTACTTCAACTGCCCAGGCGCCCAGCGTAGGAAGTTCCTCCTGTGGTTTACGGTGGTCAACTTCGTCGCGCTTGCGGGGCTGTTGCTGCTTGTGCCGATTTTTATATGATGGCATAAGTTCTGTGTGATGGCATGAAAAAAGCAGTTGCTGAGCGAGCAACTGCTTAAAAACGATTCTAGTATGTGGTTGAGGAGCGTGCTTTATTCATCATCATCTATGAGAATTTTTTCCGGCGGTTTTGTTTTTAATCGGCGTTCCACATTTTTTGCCCCTAGATGGTGAAAAGCACCACAACAAATTAGAAGTAATTTTGTATGTTGAATTTGATGACTAAACAGCTTTGGATAAACCAGAAAAACCAAATCAACAGGTAAATACCGGCACATTTTAGCATTTCAATCTTATCGGATGTTTGTCGTCTGCGAATAGCACTGCCATACGCTGATAAGCAGAACACACCAATGATAAAATTACCACTTTTAAAAAGGGACACTTGGTGTGATTCTAATGTTGTAAGAAATTCAAACATGGTTCACACACCTCCGGTCTTGCACGTTGATGAATCAGAGATTTCGTCAAGGGATAACGGATTATCAGAGCGGAATAAAGGATGTTTGACACTTTTAGTATACTGAATATCCTTAATTATAACAATCTTTTTCGTGTCCACGAATGAAAACCGTCCAATGTCCACGGCGGAGGGAAGGACAATGTCCACGGATGCAAAATTCTATAAATAATTGACTATTGCCCTTGACGGGTGCACACATCGTGCTATAATGAGGACATACCAGTAAGAACATGATATTAACGCGATGAAGGAGAAGCATCCTACCAGGCTAGGCCAGAGAGTTGTCGGTCGGTGAAAGACAACAGCAGGGTATGATTGTTCCACTCCGGAGCGGCGTATGATGAATACGACGGGAACGCCCGATATAGCGTCTACGAGTTGGCTGCAAAGCACAATTTGGGTGGCACCGCGAGAAATTTCACTCGCCCCATGGTTATGGGGCGAGTTTTGTTTTTTTACGGCCTGTTTGCAGCACTCAGACTGGTGAGTGATTTTGGAAGGGAAGTGTCAATACCATGACAAGAGCATATAACTTTAATGCCGGCCCGTCAGCAATGCCGGAAAGCGTGTTAAGAGAAGCGCAAGCAGAATTTTTGGATTACAAAAACACAGGAATGAGCGTGATTGAAATCAGTCACCGCAGTCCGGAATATGCAGCCTTGCATCAGGATACTAAGGACATGCTTCGTAAGCTGATGAACATTCCTGAAGACTACGAGATTTTATTCTTGCAGGGTGGCGGCAGTACCCAATTCTTGATGGTTGCTGCAAACTTCCTGACCAAGAA
>Pinky_p2__coassemble_1553_pt1 | contig 14812 bp, 15 predicted proteins | sample Pinky_p2__metabat2_high_PE_037 | metagenome-assembled genome bin Pinky_p2 | reverse complement strand
AAACGACACAAAAAAGCCATGTAGTGCGCTTGTCACTACATGGCTTTTGCTCTGCTATTCATTTAAAAACAGGGTAAACAGAAGTGTAAACTGACAGTCCGTTGTTTCTATGATGGGTTCACTATCGTATTTTTCCAAAACGCGTTTCAGATTCATGAGACCGAAGCCGTGGTTTTCTTTGTCGGCTTTGGTGGTTTTTAGTGCGCCCTGTGTTGGCGCAAAGGTGGTATTGGTAATCTTGCAAAAGACCTCGTCTTCCTGCTGAATCATAACAACATCAATGTACTTGTCCGCAGTCTTGACCTTGCCACATGCTTCGATGGCATTGTCCAACGCATTGCCAAAGATGACACAGATATCCACCGGTGCGATGGGAAGGTCTTTTTCAATCTGAAGCAGGGTTGAAAACCGGATACCTTGACGCTCAGCCAAGGTCTTTTTGGTGCTGAGGATGGCATCCAAGGCGGTATTGCCGGTATACACCGTGGGGCGCGCCTCGTCAAACCATTGCATAAGTGCTTGAATATGTGCTCTCCCTTCGCTGCGGTTATCCTGCTCAAAATAGGATTCCAGTGCTACCAGCTGATTGCTCATGTCGTGCTTAAAGCGTCTCAACTCTTCTTGCTTGGCCACGATGTCGTCCAAGTGCTTGAGCTGTTCCTTGAGGTGTTGCCGGTATTGCTGCTCTGCTTGAATGGTTTCGTTTTGCTTTGCCAAGCGTTCATACAGGTAGAGCGCCGAGAAGGTGTTAACAAGTAAGCCCAGCGTGCAAAACACGGCAACGGTGTCATAATACGGGTTGTGCAATTCATAGGACATCTTAAACAGTAAAAGAAAAATCATCGTCACGTTCAAAAAGAACAAAAAGAACTGAATCCAAAAGGACCGACTGAGTTCAAACGGCTTTTCACGCCATGTCAATCGCAGGATATAACAAACTGCCAAACCCGATAGCTTAGAAAGCACAATTCCGACAAATCGGTAAGCCGGAATATCAATGACGTCTTGTACAGATACGTTCAAGGCCATTGTAATAAAATACATCACAATGATTTCTGTCGCGCTCATCAATACTGTGCCCATGATTACACTGAGTATCAATTTCCCTATTGAGCCTTGATAAAACAGACGTGCCACAAGAAGTGCAACACCAATCATAACAAGGGCATTGCCCAGTTGATACATGAGAAAATAATTGCTCACAGCAATACCCAGCGTTAAAAGCGGAATGCCTATCAAAAAACAACGCGACCTCTTGAGCGGACGCCGCACCAAAAATGCTTCAAACAATAGAAAAAACATGCACGCATCAAAAAACGGCGTCGTCGCATCGGCAAGATCAAATACTGTCATACACACAAATCCCTTTCGCGCTGATGCGCATAGCTTTTCATAAAGGCAGATTTATAGGTGCGTCCCAGCGGAATACTCTGTTCACACTGACGCAAATAAATCTCATTGCCCTTTATTTTCTTGACATAGCGCAGATTAACCAAAAACGCCTTATGGGCTCGTGCAAAAGCGTCAGCGCTCAAGGTATCTTCCAGCTCGCTTAATTTTGTATTTACACAATAGGTTTCGTCCACAGTGAAGATATATACCTTATGGTCACAGCTTTCCAAGTAGATGATGTCATCCTCATAAAGGCGATACTGCGCTTTGTCAAAGGTAAAATGAACAATCCTTCTGGTTTTGGACAGATGCTGTTCAATCGCCCACAAAGCTTCGTCCACCTTTTCCGGCTGTAGCGGTTTCTTCAGAAACCTGAGCGGGCTGCATTGGAAGCAGTCAATGGCGTATTCTTCATGGCTGGTGACAAAAACAATAATCACACGTTCATCGATGGCGCGAATGGCGTTGGCGGTTTCGATGCCATTCATACCACCCATTTCCAGGTCAATAAAGAGGGCGTCAAAGGACTGTTGCCCTTGCTTGTAGGCATCAAGCAAGGCTTCACCGCTCTCAAAGGGCTCACTTTCTATTTGCAGCTCCTCTTTTTGCACAAAGTAGCTTTCCAATTCATTGATATGCATACGCTCATCGTCACAAATGGCAAATCGCATCGTCCATGCCCCTCCTTTATTTAGGTGATAGCGCTATTATAGTCCGTTGGTGTATGACTTATCAAGGAATCGCGCCACAAAAAATCCCTCGCGCGTTTGCACGAGGGATAATGTTTATATTAGGCGCGGATGCCGGTTTTGAGGAAATATTCGACGCCGTTTTTGATGATGATTTCCAGCGCGCCGACGTCTACGAGATAGTCCACGTACATGTGGATGTTGCGTTCGTAGAAGGCCACTTTGCGCGGCTTGGAGGAGAGCATTTTCATGACGGTGCAGGCGGTGATGACGATTTCGCTGCGGGTGAGGCCACAGTCGATGTTATCGAGGATACGCATGGCGATGTCCTTGACGCAGGCGATGCAATCGTCCGCCAGCTGGGTAATGGTTTCGCCCGGATAAAGGCCCTTGTGGGCGGCAAGGTAGTAGCTGTAATGGGTGTCGCGCAAAAGCTGCATGGCTTCAATGGATTTTTGCACGTTAAAGAAATACGGCAGCTTGGCGTTGGTGATGTTTTTGCCGGTGAGGATGGCGTCGCCCATGTAGCACACGTCATCCGGAGTGACGATGGAAATATGATCCGGCGTATGCCCTGGGGTGTGGACGATTTCAAAATCGGCCCCGCAGAAGTTGATGTGGTTTTCACTTGGCATGATGAGCTCATCGGCTTCTACGAGCATGGTGGTGATGTCATCATCGGCTGCCGGTTGCTGCGGATGGAGCATATAAAAATAATAGGCCTGCAAGTTGAGCGGGGTTGCGGCAATCCCGGCTTCACCGGCAGAAAGGGCCACCGGAATGTTGTATTTTTGTTGGAAATAACGGTGGTTGGCGGAGTGGTCCACGTGGATGTGGGAGCCGAGGATGCCTACCGGCGTGAGGCCGTTTTTTTCCAGTGTTTTTTCAATGTCGTCGCGTTGTGCGCGAAATCCGGTGTCTAGAAGCACACAGGTGGACTCGGAGGTTTTATACAGGGGGATCACCTGCCAGTCGTCCAAATACCAGGTATTCCCTACCGCTTGCTTTAACTGCATACTAATCCCTTCTCTTCTTTAAACTATGAGCATCATACACCTTGCGGTGCAAGCCCTTGATATACGCAAATGTCGCAGCTTCGCCTTCTTCGGCGAGCATGCGCAGCCAAGATTCCAGCACCCTTGCCGTTTCCGGATGCATGGCGCTTTCAGCATGGCCGTTGAGATAATAATCGAGGGGCTTGCGGTCATTGTAGGCACTGCCTTGGTAGACTTTACACGCCGCCACCCGATCACAAAACATTTCTACCACATATTTTCCCGGCATGCGCACCGCTTCTTCGCGGTGTTTTTTGATATTATAATCCACCCAGTATTCAAAATGGTGTTTATTGCGCCCCTTGTGATGGAGCCATGCCGAGGAGTAGCCCCAAAGGTCACGTTCGCGCACGTTGGGGCTTTTGTACCCCATAAAATATTTCACGCCGGGGATAAACTCCGACGGACTAAATTTTGATAAGTCATGCACCAATCCCTGCCAAGGAATGCCTGCCATACAGCAATGACGCATCACTGCCATGCGGTGCCGGTGCACCAATCTAAAATGCTTAATGGGATGAATCATACACGCGCCTCCTTTTCCAAGCGACACCAAGTCGCCGGATTGAACCCATGTTCTTTTAGTGTAACCGCTCAATCGGCTTTTTTCAAGGAAGATGCCGACAAAAAAGGCTGCTCCCGTTGGGAACAGCCTTGAATGGTATTAAGCATCCTGTGCCATGCGGCCCAAAAAGTCAAAGGCCCAGTCTTGGTCAATCAATACTTCATCGGCGGCAAATTGGTCGAGCTTGTCCTTGTAGTCCGCAGCAATTTGCGCGTATACTTCGGTGCTCAACGGAATTTCACCAATGGCGCGACCCTCACCCACAAAGACAAAGTGCAAGCTACCGTCCAAATGCTCATCGATAAAGACGGCTTCCACATTGTCGCCTCCGGCAGCCTGTGCCAATTGGTCACGCAGCTGTCCGTAGAGGAAAATTTTGTAGAGCTCCATCACGCGGTCGTCGTAGCCCGCATCAAAGATACGAATTTTTTCAACCAAAGCGTCCGGACCAACCACGAGGCGACGGTACTGCCCGTCAACAGACGCCTGTGGTTCGCCATCTTGGGTCAATGTGGCACGCGCTTGGTCAATTTCTTCCGGACTTTGCAAATGGTAGAGCAACACCCCATGGTCGGCATCTTGATAGATAAAGCTGTAATTTACAAATTGTTCACTCCCGCAATGTGGGCAGGTGAACTTAAAGAGCTCATAATTTTTTACGAGCACTTTGAGCGCTGGGTCAGTGGTCACGTCAATGTGACCGTAAAATTCAAAAGCGCCTTCCTTCTTGCAATCCATACAAGCAATGTTTTGGCTATTTTTCATGGTCATTCGGCTTCGTCCTCCTTCGGATCCTTATCTTTAAGTATGAAGGGGTTTACGACTTTTTTCAACCCACCTTAAAGGGAATCGCTCCTTGCTGGGCTTCATACGCTTTGTAGGCAGCATGCACCTCCGGAAAGTGTTTCTTCAGGCTGATTGGTCGGCCGTCAGCCTCTAGGAAGCAATGCACACTGGTGGCGGTGGCTACTGTTTCGCCTTTCGCGGTCATTTCATAGGCCAAACGCATTTTGAGATGGTCACAATCAATGATATAGATATTGACCTCAATGAGATCGTTATAGGTGGTTGGCTTTTTATAATTGCAGCTTACACTGACCACCGGCGAGGATAGCCCTAGGCTTTCAAAGGTTTCATAGCTCATGCCCATCTGTTCCATCCATTCTCCACGCGCCTCTTCCATGATGCGAATATAGTTGGAATGATGGGTTATACCCATCCGATCGGTTTCATAATATTGTACTTTATGTTGATAGCTCATAAGGACGCTCCTTTCACAGTCCCTTCTATTGTAATCCTCTGGGCGATGCGCCGCAATCGCTTGTGCAATCTTAAAAAAATCTTAAAAATCTTGAACTTTTCTCTAGATTTTCATTTTATAATCGACTATAATAATAACTGTAAATTCCTTTTCATTGTGGCCATGTCTTAATGGCCAATCTCCTTTATAACACTTCCCCTCAGTGTTATAAGCGCCCGATTGCCGGACTACCGGCTTTTGGGCATTTTTTTTGCTTTTTTTCTCTTTTTAAGGCTACTTTAAGGATTCAAGGCTATCATTAGAGCTGTAAATTCCTTTTCATTTACACCGACCGTTTTCACGGTCCATTCTCCTTCGATTGCACCACTCCCCTCGGTGCGAAAGATACTAAAAGGTGTGGCTTCCATCCTCAAGGCCACACCTTTTATTTTCGTAAAAAAGCGCCTGTCTTTCACGATTGAAAGGCAGGCGCTTTGCTATTTATTCTGTTGTGTGTTTGAATGGTGTCACCGATGGCAACGCCTTCTCATCATGGGTAAAGACTGACCAATCTCTATGACCGGTGTCCATCAGATTGTTATAGGCCACACATTGATAGTCATTCACAAGACGCTTAATCGCCGATTGATTTTCCGGAATTTGATAGAAAGCCTCACCCTTCGCATCCACATAACCGAGGTTTGAAATGACCGGCAGGGATTTGTATAAACTTGCTAAATATCGCTCGTAGTCAGTCAGTTTCAGCCCTGCTGTTTCCAAAATAAGCGGAGAAAGATAATTGGTAGAAATGGTGCCCATGTCCTTTTCCGGAATGTCATAGTTTGCCCAAATCACAAACGGTGTTTGATGATAGGCTTGATTTTTAGTAATATCAAAGTTTTCCGGTGCTTCTCCAAAGAGCTCTGTATAGAATTCTTTTTCCAGGCTTGGCAAGTGGTCACCAAACATCACCACAATGGTCGGTTCCTTCACATTTTTAAAGTAACCGATGAGTTCCTCAAATGCTTTGTCTGACGCATGCATCAAGGACAGATAGCGATTCGCTTGTGGATAGGTGCCATCCATATTGGTAATGCGCACTTCTTCTTGGAAATTCGCACTTGGGTCCAAATACCCGCCATGGTTTTGAATGGTCACATTGAACATAAAGTATGGTCTGGACTTATTACGCGCTTCATACATATCCTCTACAATCTTGAAATCATAGTGGTCACTCATATAATCGCGGTTGTAAACATCGCCGTCGCTAGGGTCGACTTCCTTTTCAATGGCTGCGATACGGTCAGCGGCGGTCATCTCGAGGATGCTTTGAGGTACAAGGTCCTCTAAAGCAACAAAGCGCTCAAAGCCCATATATGCATAGGCCTTCTCGCGGCTCCAGCCACTGGCGTAATACGGATGGAAGGCCTCAGTCTGATACCCCTGCGCCCGTAGGTTCCAGGCAATAGACGGAGAGGTGTCGTGCATACTCGCCGAATAAGCCACTGCGCCCGCTGAAAGGAAACTTTGAGAATTACCGGTGAGCGCCTCATACTCGGTGCAAGCGGTCCCACCGCCGTGAGTGGATACCTGCAAGGAGCCACGAATGGTATTCTCCTTGAGGCTATTAAAAAACGGCATGACCTCGATGTTGGTTTCAAGGTCGCCAAGGGCGTCCAAATCCGCAAAGGATTCATTCATAATCATAATGATATTTGGTTGCTTTTTGGTCGGCATGTAATCGCTCTTGCCACTAATCATGTTATAGGCACCATTGCCTTGTGGATTCACACCGGTTTCTTCGAGGGTTGCATCTACCGTGCTTGACACCTCATCGGCATCATAGCCATCCGGCTTTTCCGGAAAGACATTACGTAGATTCAAACAAAAAGCCATCCAGTTACCGTATTCCTCATAGCTGGATTCTTGGTCCCAATAACTGATTGTATACTTCTTGTCCTGCAAATAGGATTGACTGTAAAAGACCGAGCCAATCAATAAGATGGCTAGGAGTGCCAACGCACGAAGGGTCACCTTCCAACGCGCACGCACCAAATTGCCACGCCCGAGCTGATAGGCCACACCGAGCATCAGTCCGGTCCAAACAGTGGCAATCATGAGCGGCACTGTAAGCTCAAACACATAGTTAGACGCTACATTCATGCCGGTTTCGGCAGCAAAAAGATCGAGTGGCACGAAGGGTGTCCCACGAAAGAGTAAGACAAAATGGCACGCCACCGCAAAGGCATAAAAAAGTCCAATGGCAATAAAGCCGGACCATCGATAGCTGCCAAAGATGGCCAAAAACAAAAGATAAACCACCGCGATAAAAATCACGTTCATAAACACCAATTCCGATGCACGGGCAAAGCCATCCATCTCATTGGCAAATTCAATCATATGGTAAGTCGTCACAGGCAGTGTCACATACACCGCGGTACTTAGGAAAAAGCCGATTTTTCCATGGACGCGCACCCGCAGGATAAAGAGCACACCGGCCAAAATAGCAAAAAACAAGAGCTTGGATTCGTCGCCCCATAGGCCAAAGTCTGCACCAAAGCCCGCTTTAAAAAGCGGAGACACTCGGTGCATCAACACTAGCATCACCGATGTCATCAAGCAACCGAGGAACACATAAGGCAAGGGGCTTAAAGAGACATCTACCGGCCCCACATGAAAAAGCGGACGTTCTTTTTTCAAAATCGACGGCAACTTCATGCGCATTCCACACAACTCCTTTCATCAATTCTACGTCAACTAAAAAAAGGACGGATGGCGCACATCCGTCCCCTCATGAAACTGTCATTGCTACGGCGTTTCAGCCGTTTCCTTTGACGACATCTCATCCTTCTTTTGATCCTTGCCGGACGCCGCCTCTTCTAGGCTTTGTACCATCAATGGATTGGTCAAAGGTAAGGTGTCTAAGGTAAACAAGGTCCACTCGCGGTTTTCGCGATCGAGGAGATTGTTGTACATGACACAGCTATACCCATTCATCAAGGACGCATAAGGACTATTTTTGTCTGCCAAATCATAGTAATTGCCATCTCTGCCCTTATAGCCAATAGAGTCAATCACCGGAATTTCTTGATAGAGGGCTGCCAAATACTCGTTGTATTCGGTCATTTCAAGCCCAGCCACTTGCAAGAGCAAGGTTGAAAGATAATTGGAAGAAATCGATTCTACCGTTGCTTCCGGAATATCGTAGTTTGCCCAAATGACAAACGGGGTATGATAACGGGATTGCAATTCGGCATCACTGAGTTCGTCCAATGATTTCCCATAAAGTTCTTCATAAAAAGCGTTTTCAATGGATGCCTGGTGGTCACCAAACATCAAAATCACAGTCGGTTCATCCACATTACTAAAGTAGTTAATGAGCTCCTCAAAGGCCTTGTCGGATTGCTTGAGCAAGGACAAATAGCGTTCAGCCTTAGGATAATAGCCCAACATGCTGGTAATGTGAACGTCTTCATAGAAGTTTAAGTAACTACGGTCATAACCGCCATGGTTTTGCATGGTCACATTAAACAAGAAGAACGGACGAGAGGTATCACGGTTTTCGTACATTTCCGTAACCTTCTTAAAGTCGTAGGAATCGCTTACAAAGCGTCTGCACAAAATATCCTCATCCGGATACATGGTCTCTACTGCGTTGATAAACGCATTTTCATCGTTTGATTCTTGATACGCATCCACCACTTCAGGGTCAATCAGGTCAGACATGGAGATGTATTTTTCAAAGCCCAAAGATTGATAAACACTCGGACGATTCCAACCATCGGCAAAATACGGATGGAAGGCGGTACGAGAGTAGCCTTGCGCATCCAATGTAGATACCAGAGATGGCTGTGCATCGGTAATATAAGATTCATAGACACTACTGCCGGCAGGAAGCATACTAATGGAATTCCCGGTAAGGAATTCATATTCGGAGTTACTGGTCCCGGCACCAAACACAGGCACCGATACCGTCCCCTTGATGGTATTTTCACTCATGCTATGGATAAACGGCAGATAATCCTCGGTGGTTTGTAAATACCCTAATGACGCTGGGTCAGAGAGGGTTTCGTTCATAATCGCAATAATATTTGGTTTTTCACCGGTTGGCACATAGTTGTCTTCCCCGGTTAAAAGGTTAATGGTCGCACCATTGTTCACATCCGGGTCTTCCGCAGCCACGGTTTCCAAGATTACTTGGTTAACATTACTACTGTCATACCCATCCGGTTCAGATACGTGAATATATTTGGTATTGAGGCAGAAGTTATACCAGCTGCCACTGTGATGATAGCCACGACTTTGGTTCCAAAAATCCGGTTTAAAGCCATGGTCTGCCAAGACATCGGTGCTAAACACCAAGCTTACAATCAATAAAATATACGCAAGGGCTGAAGCACGCACCGCCACTTTGTGACGGTCCAATCGCGGTTGAATGTTGATCATCTGACGATTTAAAAGCATTACAATCAAAAACATCAAGCATGCCATAATGATCTGCCAGGAAAGCTTGTAGTTATAGCCTGCTGCAACATTCATCCCAGTGCCCATAGCGAAAATATCCATTGGGACCAATGGAGTTCCGCGAAGCAAATCAATAAAGTAATTGGCCATCCCAAAAATGAAAAGCAACACATTGGCGATGCCAATCGTCATACGAAAACGTCCGCAGATAAAATAAATGAACATGTAGAGAATCATGTAACTAAAATAGTTCATGAAAAAGTTCGGCACGGAGAACACATAAATAAAGTTCCCTTGAAAGCACTCTACCATTTGAATGCTCACAACCGGAATCAAGAAAAAGAGCGCCGTATAAAAGAAATTATGATACCGTGGCTCTACCTGTACTCGAAAGACAATCAGAAAATCAATAATGGCGACAAACAAAAATGCCACCACATACACCTGATAGCCCCAAAATTCAGTGTCCGGATTAAGGAATAAATTCCACTCTTTCGCCAAAAATACAACCAGTGCCAATGTCAGCCCAGCTGCAAGAGCCATAGATTTTTTGCTGCCTCGTCTGATAGAAATCGCGCCCACAAAGTCGTTGACGAGCTTTACATAGGCAATCAGAAAACGTTTTAATTTTTCCTTCATCGAGGTAAATCAGCCCTTTCTATAGAATCGCATGTAATGCAATAAAATGCATACTTAATAAAACACCCTGTCGGATGAAGTACTCACCTAGTTTACCGTTTAGCCTAGAGCGGTGCAAGTATTTTAACTTCTTTTTTACCGAAATAACACAAAGTATTTTTCATGTTAACACTTGCTAAAACCCTCTTATAGGTAGGGTTGCACGGTTTTAAGTCGAACATGTCCCACGAAATCCGCGCCACAGTTAGCTTTCGGCAACTTCTCGATGCGTGCACTCTTTTTTTACACAAAATTTGCATTTCTATGCGCCCACAAAAAACAGGATGCCACTTGCATCCTGTCATTTTTTATACATATTTTATTGTCGAGAAACGGTATCGGGCGGCATAATTGTGAAAAATGTCGCGCCGCGCAAATCCCGCGCCGTCAGATAGACCGGCTGATGTTGCCAACCGTCTGCCGTGCGAAAGCCCATCCATTCACTTTCATAGACAAGCACATGATGATTGTGATACTTGGGATGAAGATGCATTTGTAAATAACACAGCGCCCCGCTGCGCAGAGCGTGGCGCAAGCGCTTTTCGGTTGCAACACCACCAAAATGCACCACTGCATCCTCCAGACCGTAACGTTTCAATACCGCACGTAAATAGACCCCACTCAGCCCGTCGCTGGTGCCGCCGATATTTTGCACATTGAGGTAGGCCAAATGACGTCGGCCGATTGCCACTACTTCATCGAACACTGAGTTTGCCTCTAAATCCGCTCTCAGCGATAACACCAAATTGGTCATAGCCGTCGGCCCACAATGACGTTTATATCCCACAAATTGGCCGGTGGTGCAATACTGTTCCTTCATCTTATTTGCCAAATACCGCTTCGTAATCGTTCTTGAATTTTTCAATCCCAGCAGTGGTAAGCGGATGATTGATCATTTGCTCAATCACCTTGTATGGCACAGTGGCAATGTCCGCACCGGCGAGAGCACATTCAGTCACGTGCATTGGATGGCGCACACTTGCCGCGATGATTTGGGTTTCAATCCCAGCCACCTCAAAAATTTGTGCGATTTCAGCAATAAGGTCAGTGCCACGGGTGGAAATATCATCCAAACGGCCTAAAAACGGTGACACATAGGTTGCACCGGCGCGAGCCGCCAACAAGGCTTGGTTGGCACTAAACACCAAGGTCACATTGGTTTTAATCCCCAATGCGCTAAGCTGTTTGGTAGCCTTGAGCCCTTCTGCGGTCATCGGAATCTTCACAACCATGTTTGGATGAATGGCCGCAATAGCCTTGCCTTCTTCCACCATGCCTTCTGCATCGGTGGTGGTTGCCTTTACTTCACCACTGATCGGACCATCTACAATAGACGCGATTTCCGCAATCACTTCTTCAAATACGCGTCCTTCCTTTGCAATCAAAGAAGGATTGGTGGTAACCCCGCAAATCACGCCCATGTCGTTGGCTTTTTGAATATCTTCAATCTTTGCTGTATCAATAAAAAATCTCATATTCTCGTACTCCTTACTCATTAAGATAAGTTTATTGTGTCACAAAGTTGCTTTCAATGCAATATAATACATTATTTTTGTCATTAAATGATTATTTATGCACTTTTATCTTATAATTTAAAAAAGGACGGCCTCCTGCGCCGTCCTCTACTATTCCATTATTTTACATATACCACGCGTCCATCTTTACGCGCCGGTGGTTCCGGCAAAGCCTCCCAGGCTGGAAGCCCAACAATACAATTGCCCACGCCAACGTAGTCACCTTCTACACCAAGCGCTTGAAGGAATGCCTTGCCTTCGTTGCTTTCAAACATTTCCAGTGCACGATGAATCCAGCAGGTAGCATAGCCGAGGCTATGTGCCGCAAGCATCATATTTTCCATGACCAAGCAACCATCGCAAAATTGTGCTTGGCGCTTCTTCTCAGACAATACCACCAATACCACCGGCGCTCCATAAAAAGGATCGGTGCCTTCCTTGCCCGGCATAAAGGATGCATTGAGCTTAGAAAGCTTATCGCGCGTTGCTTTGTCGGTCACAGCAATAATCTTTGCGGATTGCTCACCCAAGCTGGATGGCGCATAGAGTCCCGCTTCGATAATTTGTTCCAACGCTTCCTGTGGCACCATATCAGGCTTATAGGCACGGCAGCTGCGACGGGTATGCATATTTTCTAATACTTGATTTGTCATGATGGTTCCTCTTTTCTTTTGTATCACATTTTTCTACGATAGAAATATCGTTTTCTCCTTCAGTAATTTCAATCATCAGATAATGATTGTTATAAGACCACACCCCACCGCAATCACAGCACCGACAGCCAATCTTTTATATGAAACTGAAACCAGCAGCTCCGGCGCATCCACACGATAATACACCAACATTTGACTGCCTTGTTCGCTTGTCATCGGCACTTGAATACGATTGTCCGAATATACCATATGCCCATCTACCTTATAGTAAAACGATGCCCATGCGCTATTACGCCCTTTCGTACCGTTCTTATTGACAGTGGCTATATCTGTGATTGTGCCTATGGTCTGTGCCATCCTGTTGCGTAAGGCCAATAACACCACACCTTGGTACAAGGCATAGCCGCCTGACAAGACTGCCACCGTCAATAACACCCATTGATTGGTGTTCATCCGCCCACCTCCCTTTCCTTCATTATAAATGTCGACTTCTTTTACCGCAACAAAAGCGTCGACATTCATGATCAAAGACCTGAACGCGGCGCTTCTTTGGGCTTACCACCTGTGTGTTTTTCATAAACGAGGAGATTTTAGAAACGGTGGCGCCCACGACGACTATGTATGTAAAGGAATGTATGCTTCATAGGAAGGGCGCATCACACGCCCCTTTGGTGTTGATTGGACATCAACATCATCTCTTGACATCTTGAGTATAGCACTCGACCCTTAAAGAAAGCTGAAAAAATCTTTATTCTAACAAGCCCTTAGGCGTTTTCTTCCGACTTAACCGGTGGTTGTCCTTCCGCACCGCTCGGCTTCGCCGGTGGCTGACCGGATGGCTTGCCGTTAACGATTTCAGTATTGTCATTTACCGCAAAGCCCGTGCTCGGAACAACCGATGTTGCTATAAAAGCGACGAGCACACAGGCGGCTAGTCTTTTCGAAGTTTTCATTATCAAGCCCTCATTCATCAAAATATTGTTTATCATGTCTTCCCTTCATGGTTTTATCTTATAGAATGCGCCTTAAGTTAAACTTAAAATCCCCTATAAAGTTTCACACCGACGGCTATATTCGTTGCAAAAATCATGCTATACTGAAGGCATAAACAGGAGGTGTTCTCAATGATCATTCGTGATAACGAAATGGACCGTGTGAATCAAGAAAACTACGCCGGCGGTAACGGCGTGATTGAATTTAAGGCGATTGTGCCGGATGAATGCTTAAAGGGCGAAGCCAAAATTTTTAAAGTGCTGACCTTCCAAAAAGGCGCTGGCATCGGCGACCACGCCCACATAGACAACTATGAAATTTACTACATTCTCCAAGGCAAGGGGATTGCCGTTGACAACGGCGAAGAAATTGAAGTCGGGCCCGGCGATGTGGTTTACACCGCAGACGGCGCCACCCACAGCATTCGCGATGCCGGTAATGGCGACCTCGTGATGCTCGCTGCCGTTATTTTCGAAAACAAAGCCGAATAACAAAAAAGAGCACCCAAGGGTGCTCTTTTTATTTTACTCAGTCATCTGCGAAACTTCACGAATAAAATGCCCATCATCAAGCTCGAAATATGCTTGACGCAGTTCTTCCTCACTATTCATCACAATCGGACCGCCCCAAGCCACCGGCTCCCTTAGCGCTTCACTGCTCATAAAAAGAATCTGCACTGGTGCTTCCGCTGTTGCCGCCACAATAAGACCGGACCCCTGCGAGAGCTTCACGGCCGTTTTTTCAGCCACCTTGTCACCTGCAATCACCGCATCCCCCAATAGGGTAAAAATCATTACCGAACGTGTCGGTGCCGTTTCAATCTGCAAAGAAGCGCCGGCTTCAAGATGAATATCATAATAATCCAAAGGCAAGTGTTTTCCTTGAGCGCCCTTGTAGCCCGCATATTCTCCGGCCAAAAGACGCAGCATCCCCCCTACAATTGGAATTTCCGGAATATCCGCATTTTTCACAGCACGATAGGCAGGGGACGTCATTTTCTCTGCTCTTGGCAAATTAAGCCAAAGCTGTACACCAAGTATGCGCGGCACCGCCGGCAACCGCTCCTCATGCAAAATACCGCTGCCGGCAGTCATCCACTGAACTTCTCCACTATCAACCACATCACTCATACCAAGACTATCCCGATGCATCATTTTCCCCTGCGATACATAACTGATTGTTTCGATTCCCCGATGCGGATGCATCGGAAAACCGGCAGTATAGTCACTCGGTTCGGTGCTATCAAACGCATCAAGCATCAAAATCGGATCAAACAGCTTCACAGTTTGTGGGCCCAAAACACGCACCAACTTTACACCAGCACCGTCCTTCGTTTCACTGCCACGCACTTGATGAATTATTTTTCTTTCCATGAGGCCTATCTCCTTTCATATTTAATCATAGCACAATCTATTTGAGTTGGACCTATCGTACCCTATTTATTGTGATTCGTCAAATCACATTATTAAATACCAGCCTTTTGCGTCAAAATAACCGGCAAACGGCGCTGGTTGCCGAATAGTTGGTAGCATCCACAGGGATTTCTGCTATACTATGACTATCAAAAGG
>Pinky_p2__coassemble_1091_pt1 | contig 20778 bp, 15 predicted proteins | sample Pinky_p2__metabat2_high_PE_037 | metagenome-assembled genome bin Pinky_p2 | reverse complement strand
CTTACGCCTGCCACCTTCCCCCGGCCCCCGGGGGAAGACCATATAATGCCATCGCAACGACAAGGGGTGATTGGAGATGTCAATGAAATTGCATATCAATGACGTAGATAAGGTATAGTCTCTCCCCGAGGACCGGGGAGAGGTGGGCCCGGAGGGCTCGGAGAGGGGTTCGAGCAGTGGCTTATTCCACTTGCTTACAAATTAAATGCAAAGATAAGTGCTTTATCTGTCAGCCGATGCAGTTAGTTACTATCGCACCCCTATCCGTCAGGCTTACGCCTGCCACCTTCCCCCGGCCCCCGGGGGAAGACCATATAATGCCATCGCGGCGACAAGGGGGGATTAGAGGTGTCAATGAAATAGCACAGATAAAAGTTGTTTCTCCCGAGAACCGAGGATAGCTGTTGAGAGCAGTCGATATTTACAATCACTTTCAAGTGCATTCTTGATCATGCAAAAAGCCCCGACGATTGTCGAGGCTTTGAAAAATCCTTATTCGCTTCTTAATGCGTTTACCGGGTCCTTGTGGGAGGCTTTTCTTGCTGGGAGCAGGCCACCAATCATGGTGATGACGACGCTAATGGCGACGAGGATGAGGCCGGCTTGCCATGGCAACGCCACATTCACACTGGATGCATTTTCAAGAAGGGTGTGTAGGATGCTATTGATTGGAATACAAGCAAGCATGCTGGCGCCGACCCCAAGGGCGCCGGAGAAGAGCCCAATGATGAGGGTTTCGGCGTTAAAGACTTGGGAAATGTTGCGTTTCGATGCCCCAATCGCACGTAAAATCCCGATTTCCTTGGTGCGTTCCATGACGGAAATGTGGGTGATAATGCCTATCATGATGCAGCTGACGACGAGGGATACTGCCACAAAGGCAATGAGCACGTAGGTCACCACGTTGACCATAGAGGTGAGGGATGACGTCAGCATCGCCACATAGTCGGTGTAGGTGATTTGTGCGTCTTCGCCTACGCGGTCGTTGTAGGCATCAATGCAAGCACTGACCGCTTCCTTGTCTTCAAAGGTGTCGGTGTAAATGCTAATCGAATACGGTGCATCCAGACTGACCTTGCCAAAATCGGTGAGGTTGTCTTCCACGGTGGTATCACCCATGGTTTGATCGTAGAATTTCACCAAGGCTGCTTCATCCGGTGCGGCATCAAGCCAAGCGTCCAAGGCTTGAGCCATGGCATTTTCATCGCTTGCCATTTGTGCCATGCCGGCAGCGGCATCGGTGTTGCCTTCCTCTTGGGCAGACATCATCATCATGGTGTAGAGGCTGGCTTTTTCACTGACGCCCAAGGTCTTGATGTAGGTCTTGGCGCTTTCTGCCTTTTCGGCATCGCTGGAAACTTCAAATGGTACACCGTTTAAAACGTTGGTATCCGGTGTGGCTTCTTGTGCCTTTACCACCGGACTTTCATCGGTGTGCGCAATAAGTTCCTTTGTTAAGTCTGCCATGTAGCCCACGGTCCCTTGGATTGGGCGATTTTCGGCGCCGTCCTTTGGACGGATGAGCCCAACAACCTTGAGATCGATGCCGTTGTTATAGAGAGTTTCTTGGTAAGCGGCATCATCACGCATGTCCTTAAAGGTGCCGTCTTCCTGTGCCACATAATAGTCACTTGCCGGAATCAACTTAAAGGTTTTATCGCAAAGGCTTTGGTAATCGTAGGTGATGGTTTTTGGGTCCTTGTCGGCTTCAAGGGCATCAAAAATCGCATCATAGTCTTCTTCGCTAATGAGCCCGAGCTGATAGAGCACAGAGCTTTGGATGCCGTTTTTGTCGTCAAGAACCAGCACCACTTCGTTGGCTTCCTTTGGCCATGCCCCGTACACCACATCGTAGCTATCGGTCACGACCTTGCTAATGCCGGTGCCGTCTTGACCTGGGAGGATTTCCTTAAAATTCTCTGCCCCAACCTGAGAACCGGCAAGCATGGGGTTCATGTTCATGCCGATTTCGGCGTTTTCGGTGTTTTGCACGTTTTCCTTCATGTCATCCATGGAGGTCTTGGTTTCGCGGGCGGTATTGATGATGTTTCCTTCGGTATCCTTAGTAAGAACGTCAAAATTGACATCGTAGGTATACACCACCCCATTTTTTCCGAGGTAGGAACGAATGTCGCTGTCCTTGTCATCGAGGTAGTCCTTGAAGGCAGTAAGGTCGTTTTCGGTGATGCTCGCATTCATGGTGGTTTCCATCTCTAAAATGCCGTTTTCCGCATAGACCTTATCACGCTTTTCATCGACCTCTGCCGCCTCGGTGGCCATGAGCCCGGCACTGTTCATAAGGCTCGACATGTCGATGGTTTCGGCGTTAATCGTAATCGGATAAGCGTTCATCGCATCCTCTTGAAGGTCGTTGATGTAATCATTCACGCCTGTGGACAACGCCAAAATCAGCGCAATCCCAATAATCCCAATAGACCCCGCAAAGGCCGTGAGAAAGGTACGCCCTTTCTTGGTACAGAGGTTTTTGAAGCTCAAAGCAAGGGCCGTACGAAAATGCATGCTTGCCTTGCCGAGGTTGCGATGTTCACTCGGCGTGTCCTCGATTTCTGCCGGATCGCTGTCGCTTGTGATATTGCCGTCCTTCAAGCGCACAATACGGGTCGCATAGGCCTCTGCCAGCTCCGGATTGTGGGTGACCATCACAACCAAGCGGTCCTTGGCAACCTCCTTGAGGAGGTTCATAATCTGCACGCTGGTTTCACTATCAAGGGCACCGGTCGGTTCGTCGGCGAGAACAATATGGGGATCGTTGACCAGCGCACGGGCAATCGCCACACGCTGCATCTGTCCGCCGGAAAGCTGATTTGGACGCTTGTTGATATGGTCTGCCAAGCCCACCTTCTCCAAGGCGTCCTTGGCGCGCTTGGTGCGCGCCTTCTTGGAAATACCGGAGATGGTCAACGCCAACTCTACATTGGCAAGCACCGTTTGATGGGGAATCAGGTTATAGCTTTGAAAGACAAAGCCAATGGTATGATTGCGATAGCTGTCCCAATCACGGTCCTTGTACTCACGAGTAGATACCCCGTTGATCACCAAATCCCCTTCTTCGTAACGGTCCAAACCGCCGATGATATTGAGAAGGGTGGTTTTACCGGAACCGCTCGGCCCCAAAATCGCAACAAATTCGTTGTCGCGCAAATTCAGCGAAACCCCATTGAGCGCCACTTGGGTAAAATCCCCGGTGGTATAGGTTTTGCGAATGTTTTTTATTTCAAGCATACGCCTGCCTCCATTAAAAAGATTTGTAATTCATTATATCATCTCATCTGGTTTCCAACTTTTATGATAAAACAACAGATTGACTGGGAAAATTTTACAATAAAAAAAGGCTTCGCCTATGCGAAGCCTTGAGTATATAAACGTAAAGAAATTAGTCTTCGTCGTCACATACAACAGATACACCAAACTTAGAAGCGGTTTCCTTCATATTGTCACAGCCATCAAAGTTTTGAACATGAAGACCTTCTTCTTCAACTTCGTCTTCATCGTCGCATACTACGGTCACGCCGACCTTAGTTGCCACTTCTTTAACATCTTGACAATATTCGTCTTCTACGAAATTTCTTAAGTCTACTTTTTGAGCCATGATATGAACACTCCTTTTTCCTCTTTCAATCTTATAACTCATTTCATACCTAAATTATATGCCTGTTTTTATTATTGTGCAATAATGAGTGATGAGTTTTTCTATTTCTTATTTAATCCTAACGATTGTTATCAAACTTATGCTTACATATTTATTTTAACAGCATGCTTATACATGGATTATTGCCGTGGCAACAAATAAACTGTTTATTTTGCCATCGTTTCAAAAAAACAGCGCCCCCATAAAGGGAGCGCTTCTAACCTCAACCGACAGGGAGTTGGTGTCGGTTTGGACGAAAACTTAAGCATCCGCCTTGTTCTTGTAGTAGAAGCTGGCGTAAGAAGAATGGGTCTGTGATACATCATCGCTTGGGCTGTCCACATCACGCATCAGCGGACTGACCGGCATGGAAGTGTCGCTTGTGGCATCCACCACAATCACACCCTGCTTCTTATTGACATCAAAGCCGTAGCGGTCGGCTTGATCGGTGTAAACAAAGTCCCCTGCCAACCAGGCATTGATGAAGTCCTCATTGCTCATGGTCCCGGTCACGGTATAGCCTTGTTCGCTGTCATCGTAGGTCACGGTCTTAATGGCCATGCCCGTTAACGCAGCACTCAAGGTGGTGTGTTCTTCCGGCAAAATGCCCTGGTCACGCCAATCCTGCAAGAGGGCAACGGTGGCACTGTCATCGGCATACACCGGATAACGCATGCCCCAAACAGCGCTGTTCTTTTCGCCGGTTGCACCGCCGTAAGTCACATAGCCTACCACGCGGCTTGCCAACACATCGGCGTTGCGCTTTTTCAAGTCACTCTTCATCGCTTGAAGCAAGGCTTCACTGCGTTCCAAACGGGTGGCACGCTCGGTCTTGCTCATCTTGTCGTTGGTATCGCTATCGGCAATCAAGGTCACTTCGCTGTCAATTGATGCGAAATCCGCAAAGCCGTTGCCATCCACAAGAAGCTCTGCCACATTTTCCAGCTCCATATTCATCAAGCTGGACCAAGTCGCTTCATAGTAATGAGAATCATTCAAGAACGGTGCCATAATCTTGGCCGCGTCCTCGGTTGGCACATTGTAGTAACGGCTGGTTTTACCGCCAAGAGCGGTCTTGTAGCTCACCACGAGGGTTTGCGTTGGTACGATTTTTACCTCATCCTCGGCATTTTCTACCATCATATCCTCATCGTGAATACGTGCCGCATTGGCCGCTTCCATCGCTGCCACGACCTTGTTGATGGTCTCAGGACTCTTAGCCGCTGCTGTACTCAATGCTTTGCCATCAGAGGCACTATCATTAAAGGAAATGGCTGCCGCTTCAATACTGTCGGCCTTTGGCAAATGATCGTCATAGTTCACAATGCCACTGTGGAAGAGAAAGGCCACCGCAATCGCCAACGCCATCGGTACGAGGGTGCTCAACCAGTGTTGGCGAATGCCATTCACATCCTGGCTGTAAATCATTTCTGCCACGATATGAACAACCACCGCTGCAATCACCACGCCCAGTACAAAAGCCACAAAGGAATGGGACGCCATGCTAAAGAGGGCAAAACCACCAAACAAACCACCAATGATTACATAGATGGCCTTCACCGCGCTACCGACCCATGCAAACATGAGGGTATCGCCGGCTTTTTCTACCGCACGACGACGATAGAGCAAGAAGCTCCCCACAAGGAGCACCACCGTCAAGCCCACACAAATCAGTGTCATCGACAGCGGCCATACCAATCTGCTCACATCAAGCAGGGAAACCAAATCGCTGGAGGTCATCAATGGATTGACAATCTCAAAATCACTGTCAATATTGCCCACATTGGCAAAAAGATAGAAAATGTTGAACTTTACAAGGTTGGAAGTCCATCCACCACTATAATGGGTTTCTGCAAAGGAATCCAAAAACATGGACCCCACACCGCTAAGCAACAGCACCGTTGCATGTAACACCACTGTCATCAAAATTTGTCCCACGGTGCTGGCAGTAAGCTGCCCGGCAAAGAGGGTAATGGCCATCGCCAACAAAAAGACCAACATGATGTAGACAAAGTGCAAAGCGGCACTCTGTACCAGCGGTCCTACAATCGCACTTTCGCCAATACTACGAGCAAAGAGCATACTGGCAACAATGCTCGCCACCGTCACAATCAGCAAAAGCAAAAGCTGCACAATCACCAAGGCCAGCACACGCCCAGCCAACAAACGACTGCGGCTCACCGGCAAACTATGATAGTAGTTACTCTGCGTCTGCACATTTTGGTAGCGGGTCACATAAATGACGCCCAAAGTGGCAAAAGCAACCGCCGCAAAGAAATAAACGGTATAGTAATCCTTAAAAAGCATTTGAAGCATTGGCAATGGATTGGCCGATACACCCAGACTGCTCATTGATAACGCCAAGAGCAACGGTCCAATTGCCATATACACCACCGCAACCAACAAAATAAAACTACGGGTTGCACGAAGCTGTTGCCAAATATACTTGCCAACATTATTGTAGGATGTCTTCGATGTCATAGCCGAGCACCTCCATTTCCGTAATAAAGATTTCTTCCAATGTCAGTGGCAATATTTCCGCATAGAGAGGCTGCATCGCGTCGATGCGTTCTTGGATGGATTCGCGCTTGCCTCGCACAATCATCGAAATCATGCGCCCGCGTTGCTCGAAGGTCACCGGCTCTAAGGAAGCAAAATCTTCCTTGCGGCGCACCATCTTGAATGCCACCTGCAGCTTAAAGATGTCACTTTCCAAATCATCCAAGCTGCGCTGGAACACCAGCTGCCCACCGTGCAAAAGCCCAATGTGGTCACAAATGTCTTCCAACTCGCGCAAGTTGTGGGATGCAATCAACACCGTTGTGCCATAATCCAAGACCATCTGAGAAAAGATTTGCTTCACTGCGCGACGCTTCACCGGATCCAACCCGTCAAAGGTTTCGTCACAAAGAAGCACCTGTGGCTTTGCCGCCAGCCCCAAAATAATGTGTGCCTGACGCTGCATCCCCTTGGAAAAGGTCTTAAACTTTGCTTTGGCATCAAGCCCAAAACGCTCTGCCATCTCAAGGGCCATCTTTTTGTCATAGTCCGGATAGATATGAGTGTACACCTCAGCCATTTCAGCAATACTGCTGCTGCGTTCGGTGTATTGGTCATCGGAAATATAAAACATACGCACCTTGGTTTCCGGATGCTCAAACACCGGCTTCCCATCAAAGGTAATACTGCCACGGTCTGCTTGATAAATACCGGCAATCAAACGAAGCAGTGTGGATTTCCCGGAGCCGTTGCTCCCCACCAGCCCATAAATGCTCCCTTCCGGAATCTCAGTGGTAATATCACGCAGCCCGTAATGGGTCCCAAAACGCTTACTGAGCTTATCGATTGTAATCATTGCTTGTCGCCCCCTTCATTGTATTGTGTGCAACGGGTTTCCACCCGACTGATAATCTCCTTTGTTGTTACCTTTAATGCCAACAGTGCATCCACGGCAGCATCCAACCCACTCATCGCCTGCGGAATGCGACGTGCCTGCAAATCACTTGCATCCACTGCCACAAAGCTCCCACGCCCCGGGCGAGAATAGATAATGCCGCGTTCTTCCAATAAGCCATACGCCTTTTGAATGGTATTGGGATTCACCGCCAAATCATTCGCCACAGAACGTACACTCGGCAACTGCTCGTTTTTAAGCAAAGCCCCACTGACAATCATCGTCTCGATACTCTGTAAAATTTGTTCATAGATTGGCAGTGCACTACGCTGATCAATACGAAACATGATGCGTCCTCCTTTCTGTGATGTCAGCCATCTCAGCTGTACTATCTTATCTAGTACACTTATCATACACCACACACCATCCCCTGTCAATCCGGAAAAAATGACAAGAGCCATCGATTACACACTAACAACGCTCAAGATGCAAGTTATGCCATTTTGCAGCACAAAAAAGCAACACCCCTGTGCGCCGCCACGCACAGGGGTGTTGCTTCTAACCTCTCGGTCACACCGAGAGCAATGTCCTGATTTTAGTTGTGATCAAACGAGAACTGGGTTTCGACGATTTCGCCATATTTTTCCTGGAGTTCATGATACTCCGGACTTTCCAGACATGCTTTAAGATCTTCTAAGCTGCGATATTCGATGGTAATCATCAAATCCATGTTGCCTTCACGGCTCACAATGTTGCGATAGATCTGGGGATTGACGAGGCCCTCGTGGTGTTTTTCAAGTTGATCAAACTTTTCCGCAAAACCATTAATGACATTTTCGGTCAAGGCATTTTCCTTAAACCCTAATAAAAGATAATGGACCATCGGGCTTACCCTCCTTCAGTCTCGAAGCCATTATAGCACAAGCGCCCCAGTCCCTGCAAACAATACCGCCCAATAGTGTCATCTTTTTTACAAATTCATGTGAATTCGGTCACAAATAGACCGTTTTCTTTCGCATTTTGTTTCTTTTGTTTCTTCTCAGACCATGACTAAATGAAAATCATTAAAAAAACGAGGTCCTCTGCCGAGGGCCTCGATGGGTTGGTCTTATTTGCCATCTATACCCACGTTGCCAGTAGGTAGAGTACGGTAATATGAGTAGGGTAGAAAATATAGAAAAAATGTTTCATGCCGCGCCCGCGTTGACCGTTGTAGAGGAGAATGGGGATGGCAGCGAAGGCCATCATCCACTGAATGCCGCCGGAAACGGCATAGGACAGGAGGGCAACGGCAAAAAGAGCAGCGATTTGCAACCAGCGATGATCTCTCAGGATGTAGAAGGCCACGCCCAGTGCCACCATGACAACGCCACCCTCCACAGCAAGGATGTTAGGCACCAAGAGGGCAAGGGCAGCCAATGCTTGGATGCCTGTTCCGGAAATGCTTGGATTAAAGGATGCCATTGCAACAAGATACAAGGGCAGCGCCCCAAGAAGAGGCATCATGCCACAAAGGAGGGCTTGAACCAGGCGCTTGGCTGATTTTTGAGTGATGCCCTCCTTTAAAAATGTCCAGCCAAGCATGAACATCCCAGCCACAAAGAAGGTGCTAAACGCATTGTTCATCAGTACCACATCGTCATTGGGCACCGTGCGTTGTAGGACAAAGGTGAGTACCGTCATGCCCCAGCTGGCAAACAGCAGCCGTTTGAGGTATTGGGTGCGACTGTGGGTGTAGTGAAAGCTCTCGGCACAGACAAAAAGGAAAATCGGAAACACGGGGCGCCCAAGCATCGTTAGCCACAGCGACGCACCTTGAACGGCAAACATCTGATGGATGTGGTCTAAAAGCATCAGTCCGGCAGCAAGACATTTAAGAGCGGTGGCGCTCATACCTTGCCATGGGAGCGCTCGCATTGTTGAAGTTGGATTATTGGTGGTCATGATGGTCTCTCTTTCTTTTCGTATTGTCGAAGACAGGACTGATTATCATGGTTTTTACCAAATATCACCACCAATTATCGCGCAACTTTTGGTTGCAATAGGGAAAATACAGCCATTTTTCCTTTGTTTTCTATTAAACAAGGCACAAAAAAAACGAGGTCCTCTGCCAAGGGCCTCGATGGGTTGGTCTTATTTGCCTTGATCGTGCTTTTCTTGCATCATTTTTTCTACTTCGCCGGGCACGAGAATGGCTTCACCGCTTTTAAAGAAGGCAATGCGTTCTTCTTCGGTCATGTTTTCAAGACGGCGTTGACGTTCAAAGTAGCGCAGAAAATACACGCCCATCCCCACAAAGATAACGCCAAAAACAAACGCCAAAATGCTTCGTCCGCTAATAGCAAGCATCATCATAATGAGCGCCATGGCAAAGTCGATGATGGCGGTGACAAGATTGACGGTCTTGGACCACTGTTTTCCCATTGTTCATTCCTCCTGTTTCACCATCTAAATTCGTGATATACTGATTGTACCACGTTAGCGTGACAATTACCATCACCGCACCGGTGATGACAATGAAAGGAGATTTCACTAATGGAATTTGAATATACTTGTCCGAGCCTTTGGAAAGGCATGGACGATCAAACCCGCGAAGCGGTTTTTGCTTACGGTGAACGCTACAAGGCTTTTTTGGACGCCGGCAAGACCGAGCGCGAATGTGCCACGACGATTGTAGAGATGGCGCACGATAAGGGCTTTGTGGATTTTGCCGAGGTGGTAAAGAGTGGCCATATGCCGGCTGCCGGCACCAAGATTGTTTACAACCACAAGAACAAGGCAGTGGTGCTCTTTGTCATCGGCGAGCGTCCTTTAGAAGACGGTCTGCATATCGTCGGCAGCCACATCGATGCCCCTCGTTTGGATTTAAAGGGACATCCTCTCTATGAAGAAGGCGAGCTCGCCCTCTTAAAGACCCACTACTACGGCGGCATCAAGAAATACCAATGGACCTGCATGCCACTGGCACTCCACGGGCTTGTCTATACCGCCGACGACACAGCAGTGAATGTGCGCTTTGGCGACGAAGCAGGCGACCCGGTGCTCTACATCACCGATTTGCTCCCACATTTGGGCAAGAGCCAAAACGAAAAGAAACTCGCGGAAGCCATCACCGCCGAACAGCTCAATGCCATCATCGGGCATATCCCTCTCGATGATGAGGACTGCAAGGAACCTATCAAAGCAGCAGTGCTCCGTGCCCTTCACGATAAATACGGCATGGTGGAGGAAGATTTGCTCCTCGCCGAGCTTGAGCTTGTGCCTGCACAAAACGCCGTGGATGTCGGCTTAGACCGTGGCCTCATTGCCGCTCACGGGCATGACGACCGTTCTTGTACCTATGCGGCATTGGAAGCAATGTTTGATACCACCGATATCCCTGAACACACCGCAGTGTGTCTCTTTGTCGACAAGGAAGAAATCGGCTCCGTCGGGAACACCTCCATGAGCGCGCGTTATTTTGAAAACCTCTTGGCAGAGCTCTTTGCCCTCGCCGGCAAGCACGACACCGAGCTCAGCGTGCGTCGCGCCCTTGCTGCCAGCCAAGTACTCTCTGCCGATGTGACCGCAGCCTTAGACCCAACCTTCCCGGAAGTAATGGATCGCCGCAACACCGCCTTCCTCGGCAAGGGTGTGAGCCTTTGCAAATTTACCGGTGCCCGCGGCAAAAGCGGCTCCAACGATGCCAATGCGGAATTTCTCGCCGAACTACGTCGCGTCTTTAAGCACCACGATGTGCCATGGCAAGCCGGTGAATTGGGGCGCGTGGACGAAGGTGGCGGCGGTACCATCGCCTACATCCTCGCCGAACGTGGCGCCGAAGTCGTAGACTGCGGTGTACCAATGCTCTCCATGCACGCACCGGTTGAGCTTGTCAGCAAGGCGGACATCTACTTTACCATGCGCGCCTACCGTGCCTTCTTTGAAGGTGTGCGCTAATCGCCTCTCACCAAGCACCTGCTCACAGCAGGTGCTTTTTTGATGCCCAGCACAATTCCCTATATTTTTTAGCACTTTAAAATTGCCATAGTTATATTTTCATGTAATAATATAACTATAAAGAAACGTCCCTTTTTAATAGAATGAAGGAGAATTTGTGCATTTTCCAAAAGGGGTCGCTATTTTCACACCTCCTCCCTTGTTTTATCACAATTAAACTATTATAATTCTAAATACAATAATCTTTAAGCTATCATTAGAAAGGAGGACCTATGGCGCTCAATTTGACACAGGGCACGCCGTTTGTAACGATTTTTCGTTTTACGTTGCCGGTGATTGCCGGAAATTTGTTTCAGCTTTTCTATACCATTGTTGATTCCATCATCGTCGGGCAAGCATTGGGCGCGGATGCACTGGCAGCGGTCGGGGCCACAAGTATTATCATTGGCTTCATCATCTGCTTTATTCAAGGCTACACCGGCGGCTTCGGAATTTGCTTGGGGCAAATGGTGGGACGGCGCAATACCAAGGGCATCTGGCACAGCTTGGCGGCTTCGGTGCTTTTATGTGTGGTTTTTACCGTATTTGCCACCATGGCCAGTACTTTGCTGTTGCCACAGATTTTGGTCCTTCTTAATACGCCGGCTGAAATCTACGATATGGCCTATGAATATATCTTTATCATTCTCGCCGGTACAGTGGCACCGGTGTTTTACAATATGATTTCAAACATCCTGCGTGCCTTTGGCGACAGTCGCACGCCGCTTGTTTACTTGGTTTTTTCCTCCATATTGAATATCGTCTTAGACCTTGTTTTTATCGGGCCGCTGCAAATGGGCGTGGCTGGGGCAGCGTGGGCGACGGTATTGGCACAGCTTTTGTCGGCCATTCTCTGTACCCTTTCCGGTTTGCGCCATATTCGTCTCATGCGTCTTTCCGTCGATGATTTCCATCTGCCACCGGGCACTTGTCGTCGCCATTTGCACATCGCGCTGCCAATGGGCTTTCAGCTTAGCGTCATGTGTTTGGGGCTCATTGCCATGCAAGGGGCGGTCAATACCTTGGGACCTGCGGCGATTGCCGGCTATACTGCCGCTACCCGTTTGGATCAGGTGGCGGTGTTGGTCAACACGGCCTTTTCTATGTCCCTTTCCAGCTATGTGGCACAAAACTACGGCGCCGGTTTGTTTGGACGCATCCGCGAGGGGATGTATGCCAGCCTCATTCAAGCGAGCATTGCCAATGTACTGATGGGCGTGGCGTTGGTGTTTGGGCGTCACTATATCGTGCCGCTTTTTGTAAATACACCCACTGCCGAAATCTGCTGGTATGGGGAGACCTTCCTCCTCATGGTGGCACCGTTTTATCTTCTTGAAGGGGCGCTTCTCGTGCATCGCGCTGCCATCCAAGGCATGAACAAGCCAAAGATTCCGTTTATGGCATGCATGATTGAGTTGCTTGGTCGAGTAGGCGCCACCGTCATCCTATCGCGCTATATCGGCTATATAGGCATCTGCCTTGCCACACCGATTGCATGGTTTGGCGCTTGTCTGCTCCTTATTCCGATGTATCACAAAATCACCCGTCATCTCTATGAACCACACTGAACACCGTCGACACCCGACGGTGTCTTTTTTATGGCTTTGGCAGGCGCCTTTCATGCTATAATGAAGCCAATGAAGGGAGGTACTTCTATGAAGCCGAAAAACCTGTTGAGTGTGTACCAAGGCGCCGGAGCACTGGAGCTGCCGAGCCTTGAGGCCGACCGTCGATTTAAACCGCTCAAAAGCCACGAAATTGACAACCTCCGCTCCCTGTGCAATATTCTTTCCATCTACGGTTGCACGGTGGCGGACTTTGACGGCTTTTATGTGAGCTATACCATCGACCGCATCAGCAAGGAATTTGACCTGTTGCGCTTTGGCACCAACTGCATCATCAATATTGAGCTCAAAGCGGCCTTTGAACGGCCCAACAAGCAAGCCAAGATTTTGAAGCAAATGCGCGCAAACGCCCATTACCTGAGCTTTTTAGGTCGCCCGATTCACATCTTCACCTATGCCGATGCCGACGGCTTTTATATGTACGATCCCGTAGACGACAGCCTCACTCGCACCACGCCGGCAGTGGTTGCCCAGGCCTTGGCTGCCCAAGAGGTAGACCTCAGCCTCGACCCCGACCTTGCCTTTGTGCCTGCCAATTACTTGGTCAGCCCGTTTCGCGACAGCGGCCGCTTTATGCGCGGGGAATATTTCCTCACCACCGCCCAGCAAACGGTGAAGGACGAATTTAACCATGCCCGGCGTCGCCATCCCTTTATGCTCTTTTCCATTGCCGCCGGCGCAGGGACCGGCAAAACCCTTCTCCTCTACGACATGGCAAAAACAGCAATGGATGCTCACATCCCCATCGCCCTCATCCACTGTGCGCCATTAAGCGAGGGACATGTGCATTTGCGCGATGATCATCAGTGGCCGATTTTCACCGCCACCGACATGGACCGCGATGATTTCCCCACCGCTTGCGCCCTCCTCTTTGTGGATGAGGTGCAGCGATTGTCCAAAGCAGCCTGCGCCAACCTCATCAACTGGGCGCGCACCCATCGCATCACCACCGTACTCGCTTGGGACAGCGACCCCCAAGGCGCCGCCTTGGATGTACAATCCTTTCTCGCTGAAACGGCAGCGGACCTCCCTGTTGAAACCAAGCGCCTCACCGCCAAGATTCGCCCCAACAAGGAAATGGCGTCCTTCATCGCCAACCTTTTTAAAATCGGTAGCGGCCACACCCATAGAGATTACGACAGCGTCAGCGTAGACTATCTGGACAACAAAGCCGATCTTCACGCTTACAGCCGTTTTCTCCGCAGCACCGACTGGACAAGCCTCGAAGAAATGCCATCGCTAGAATCCCTAGGGGGCCAAGAATTTGACAAGGTCGTGGTCATCATGGACCACCGCTTCTACTATGACCCAAGCAAACGATTGTGCATCAAACAGGGGCACACCCAAGACCTCACCGCCCTCTACCAAATGGTCACTCGTGCCAAAAGCGCCCTCAAAATCATCGTCTTTAACGACCCCACCCTCTACCTTACCCTCCTAAAAATCCGCGCCCTCGGCGACAGAGAATAGAAAAAAAGCCCTCTTCACAACAATATGCGTGTTGTGAAGAGGGCTTTTTAGCACTTTCTCTTTCATTTTTAGGCTTTTTTCTTTTTTTCCGGATACTCCACCTTAAAGTAGGCGAGCGCCACCACCGCAAAGCTCAGCACCGTCGCTGCCCCAAAGGCATAATGGAAGCCCGACAGGGATGCTTCCAGCACCGGCGATTGTGCCGTCGTCGAAACGATCATATAAATCGACACAAAAATCGCCGTCCCGACAGACCCTGCCACTTGACGCATGGTGTTAAGCACCGCATTGGCATGGGGCACACTTTCCCCACGAAAATCCGTCATCGCCCAAGTGGTAAGCGGCATGATAATCATATTGATGCCCATCGCACGCACGGTATAAATCAGCACCAAAATCCAAATAGCGGTATCCTTCGTCAAAAAGACGAAGCACAAAGACCCCAAGGACATTGTCAATAAACCAATCAGCATCAAATACCGCGCCCCGTGGCGGTCGTAAAAATTCCCCGCCAACGGCTGCACCATCGCACCCACAATCGCCGATGGCAACATAATCAGCGCGGCCACAAAGGCACTGTAGCCGTGAATATCCTGCAAATAAATCGGCATCAATACCCCACCAAACAAAAGGGCAGCATTGACCACCATGGAAATAATCATCCCCATCGCAAAGCGCTGGTTCTTCAAGCAATTAAAACGCAACAGCGGCGTTTCGATGCGATTTTGACGTCTTACAAAGAAGATCACCACCACCGCACCAATCACCAGCGGCACAATCACATGCAACGACGTCCAGCCATAGCTCCCCACGGAACTAAACCCGTAGAGCAAGCCACCAAACCCAATCGTTGAGAGCAACACAGACACCTTATCCAAAGGAATAGGATGGGTTTCACCACCCTTTGGCATAATAAACGCGCAAATAAAAATATCAATAAAAATCAGTGGTGCAATCGCCAAAAAGACCGCATTCCAACCATAGGCATCTACAATAAAGCCCCCCACGGAAGGCCCAATCGCCGGTGCAATACTAAACACCAAGCCCACCATGCCCATAGCCTTGCCACGCTGGCTCGGTGGCACCACCATCAGCACCGTCGCCGACAACAGCGGCATCAAAATCCCAAAGCCCAACGCCTGTAACATACGCGCCAAAAGCAGCATCGAAAATGCACGCGCAAAACCTGCACACAACGTGCCAATACCAAAAATAAGCATCGCCACCAAATACAAGGTACGTGTGCTGTAACGCGCCATCAAATACGCCGTACACGGAATCATGATCCCGTTAATAAGGAGAAAAATCGTTGTGAGCCATTGCCCATCAGCGGCTGTAATATGCAAATCCGCCATAATGCTCGGTAACGCAGGCCCCAGAATCATCTGATTCATACTCCCTAAAAACGCCCCGACCAGCATCAAGATAATAATCTGCATATCTCGCTTGGAAACATCCAATTTTCCGGCCATAAAACAAACCTCCTTTATACAATCAACCATCAATAACTTTTTTGGGCAATATAATATTGTAGCACAACAACCGCCTCAAAAAAAGACAGATTCAAGCAATTTGACCAAAAACCCACCATTCCTACCTATATAATAGGCAGCACACACTGCAAGTGATGCCATATAAACGACCACTTATGCCATTTTTGTAATTTCCCCAGCACTGCGAAGCAGGTGCCTAAAAAGCCTTCCCCCAATGGAGCTGGGGCACCAAGGGCACTCGCTTCGCGTCGGAAGGTGGCGACGGATGAGGGGTACGATAAGTCACAACCACCACTCACCCTCAATCTTGCCACCACTTTGCATTCAAATCGAAGTAACTTCCCCGCTCCAAAACTGCAAGTTATGCCCTATAAACGACCACTTATGCCATTTTTGCAGTCACCAATGGATTCTGAAACACCCAAAGACAAGACGATGCATCGCCAATCTTGCGCATCATTGAAAAGTTGATATTGAAAACGTTTTATGGTACGCTTTATCTAAGACATCAGCGCTTTCCACGCAATGTCACAAAAGGTTACCATGTTGTTGTATGACAACAAAAAAGGACAAGAGCGCCATCTCTTGTCCTTTTTCTGTTTTTCGGACAGAAAACCGGGGATTGGTTGCTATTACTCACTGTCAATCCACTTGCAAATGATGTGAATGATCACACCTGCCGCGACTGTAAGTATAAAGGTTACCATGTCCATGTTGTACAACCCCCTTTCCGGATGCCGGTGTAGGGTAGCAACCATTATATATTATAAACATGGAATGCAATGAACGCAATGGGCCCAGCTACGATATAAGAAGCATCAAAAAAAGTAGCACACACTGCAAGTGATGCCATATAAACGACCACTTATGCCAACTTTGCGCAGCCGTTCAAAAAATAAACACGCGCCGTGCCTTTCAAGGAAGGAACGGCGCGTGTTTTTCTTTTTACACCACTGCGGTTAATATGCCGACGACAATCAATGCCACGCCGGCAATGAGTAGGGCGATATTGGCGGCCGGCACGCGTTTGTGGAGGATGACGTTTTCCGGGTGGGCGGCTTCGATGTAGATGGGATAACGATCCTCCGGGGTCATATCAAACAACAGGTGCTTTTCGGGATAGGATTGGGCGCTTTGCACGCGGTAGTGCTTGCCCTCATAGTCGTATTCAAAGACCGGTGCCAGCGCGTTTTGTCCCTTGATGCCGGGGTATTCGACAAAGCCTTGGTACACGCCCTCTAGGGGCACATCACAGACAAAGGCGGCGCGGATGTTCATGACTGCCACCACACAGATGGCCATGCCAATGGCAAGGGCGCCAAACAAAAGGGCGTAGGTGTCGGTCTTGTGCCAAAGAAGGGAAAGGCTCCCCACCGCAAAGCCCAAAAACAGCAGCCATAGCACCAGAAACAGGGGCAGGTTTGTGCGATAGGCCTTGTGCTTGAGGGCCAAGAGCCCCACAGCCAAAAAGACTACCGCACAGCACAAATAGACAATGAGCATCTCATCGCCTCCTTTATATCATCAATAACACGTTTCTTTAATTATTATATGTGATATTACCACTGCTGCATAGATGGCACATAAAAAAATCTCATAGATATTAGACACCAATCCTCCATCTATTTCTGATACAATGGTCACATTACTCTAAAGGAGGCCCATGCATGCTACATGACCTATTAAAGCAAGCTCGTATTGAGCGCGGCCTGAGCATCGATGCGGTGGCAAAGGAACTCGACGTCACCCCCGAGCGGGTAAGCCGCTGGGAGGAGGGCACGGAGATGCCCTCGAGCCAACAGATGGCCAATCTGACCATACTCTACGAGCTGCCTTTAAAAACCCTCTACGCCGCATTGAGAGAAACCGACAAAGCTCAGGAAATTCACCTCAGGGTACGTGCCGTGCCTAAGGCCGGGCGCATCAAGCTCGCCATCATCTCGCAAACGGCCTTTTTAATCGTCCTTTCTCAAATTTTCAGCATTCCCAATGCGGCGACGCTGCCCTTTGAAATGAAGCTGCTCTACATCTATCTGCCGATTCTCGCCACAACGATGTGGATGGTCTACAACCAACGCTACGAGCAAAACCCGACCCAGCGCAAGCACAACACCAAGGTGGAGCTGACCTATTGCCTCATCCAATGCAGTCTTACTTTTTTGGGCACGTTTTTTATCCCGTCAATTGTGGCGATGTTTCTGCTGATCATCAGCACATCCTTTTACATCAGCACCATCAATCCGACACGCATGAATCGTCCTCTGCAAAATCGTTAAGCCCTTCACCGGTTTCTGGGGCATCTGCCCTTTAGATACGCATTGTTGCTTGTTGTTTCGTTACAATATTCGCAAAGGAGGCCTTTCAATGAATCATCTCTTGCACCCTTGTCGCCAATCTGGCTCTGTCAGGCATCGCACTGGATAGCAAAACCTGGGCACGCTTCTATCCCGGCTTGCCCCATGCCCCATTGATTGAACCCGAATCGGCAGCTACCGATGAACCGCAAAGTATCTATCACTTTAGCGGGGCCTCCGAGGTCTTAAGCCTTGCCGGCGCCAAAACCACCCGCTTTGAAGACACTACCCTGACCGCCGACGATCTGCAAGATTCCCTCACCTTTACCCTTACCACCACCCATGCCGATGGCACCACACAAACCCATACCCTGCCGCTTGCGCCGGACAGTGGCACCATCACCCATTAAAACCAAGCCAAGCGCCCAAACGGGCGCTTTTTTATTGGGCAAGTTTCTTAATCTTTTATTAACACAGATTCTTATTTATGGACAGTGGCCGACGCTTCGGGGTACAATAACTACAATAAAAAGATAAAATAGGAGGGCTTTTTATGAAAAGGAAAGTCATCAGTTGCTTGACACTGCTTATTTTTTGCGCCACACTCTTGCCGCTGCAAGCCACAAGCGCCGCAGCCGCACCGTCAGAGAGTGGCGCGACCACATTGATTGTGGAGCTTGAGGGCACACCGGTCTTGGCCCAAGGGGAGACTCAAAGTGCAAACGCCAAGGCGAACCTTGAAAGCGCCGAAGCCCAAGTTCGCGCCGACCAAGCCGAGGTGCTGGCAGCCATCGGCGCATTGTGCGACAAAGAAACGGGCACCGTCCGTGCAACAAACAGCAAAAGCGCAAAGGACGCCACCACCCTCACGCCGCAATACACCTACACCCACACCTTTAACGGCTTTGCCATTGAGATGGACCGCAGCCTGAAGGAGGCCATTGCTGCCCTTCCGGGGGTTAAAAGGGTGTGCGAATCCTATCCGGTTGAGCTTGTTAGCCCAACCGAGGCCACTGCGCCACGCACTGTTGCCACCACCGATATGGACGACATGCACACCAGCACCCTGCACGCCCAAAACATCCGCGGACAGGGGCAAGTGATTGCTGTCATTGATACCGAGCTGGATGTAACCCACGAAATGTTTGCAGGCGAGGTCGAAGCCCCTGCCCTTTCCAAGGATGCCGTGGCACAGCTTGTGAAAAGCGGCAACCTCAATATTGCCGCCGACACCCCGATGGAGGATGTGTATCGCACAAGTAAGCTGCCCTTTGTCTACAACTATATGGACCAAAGCGCTACCCTCATCAGTGACCGTACGCACGGCACCCATGTGTCAGGGATTGCCGCCGGACGTGGTGGCACTGCCATGGACGGTTCCTCCTTTGACGGCATCGCACCACAAGCCCAGCTGATCTTCTTTGGCATCGACGGCTACAACGGCATGGGCACCGATGCGGTACTCCTTGCCGCCATTGACGATGCTACCAAGCTGGGCGCGGATGTCATCAATATGAGCTTGGCTTCCTCCTTTTCCGAAAATCACACCCTCTATGAAGAGGTCATCGCCAACACCCACCGTGGCGATGTGTTCTTGTCGGTCGCTGCCGGCAACAGCGCCCGTATGGGCACAGACCCAAGCCAAGTGGACGATTACACCATTTTGCCCCCTGCCAATGCACCGGAAACCATGGCAGTGGCAGCCGCCAACGTTTCCGAGGTAGCCATGCCGGCTGCTGCCCTTGCCATTGAAGGGCGCACAGACACCGTGCCTTATGTGGCAGCTTCTCGCCCTTCCTTGAGGGAAAACTACATAGCAACCGTCTATTGTGGCGATGGCAGCGCCACTGCTTGTGAAGGCAAAGACTGCGCCGGTAAATACGCGGTGGTGGAAAAGGGGGACGTGCCCCTTCGCGAGCAGCTTGAAAATATCACGAAAGCCGGTGCTTTAGCCCTCATCGTGATTGACGACAGCGACCGTCTCGATATTGACAATATCAACAGCCTCGATACCTTCCCGCCAACACTCTTCATTTCTGCTGCAGACGGCGACCTTTTCCGAAAGGACAGCGTCCGCATCAAACACGCCGAGGGAAGTGACGGTGTCCAACGCCTACCAATGCGCGTCGAAGATATGGCAAGCTTCTCCTCATGGGGCATGACCGCCGACCTCACTCTCAAGCCTGACATCACCGCACCGGGGGCGAATATCTATTCCTCCATGCCGGACAATGATTACCATACCAACAGCGGCACCTCGATGGCTGCCCCACACATCGCCGGAGCCACCGCCCTGTTGCGTCAATACATCGAAAGCCATCCCGACCAATACAGCACCCTCAACAGCCAAGAGAGCCTCACCCCGCTCATTGAAAACCTCATGATGTCCACCGCCACCATCCTCACCCAAGAGGACGGTGTGCCTCATTCGCCACGTCAGCAAGGGGCAGGGGCCATTGCCCTCGATGCCGCCACCGCCACACCGGTCATTCTCCGTGGGGATGACGGCAAGAGCAAAATCAGTCTGCGGGATAAGCTCAAATCCCACTTTACCCTTTCCTGTGAGGCGCAAAACCTCACCGACCGCGCTGTCACCTATGACGATGTCACGCTCACCGTACTTGGTGAACAAGTCGCACGCGACGGCACCCGTAACGGCATGCGCACCCTCAAAGCCGACTGCACCCTTGCCGACAGCGTAACCGTTCCGGCAGGCGGACGCACCACCGTCAGCGCCGACGTTCGCTTGGACGAGGCCACTCTCAAGGAAATGCGTGCCACCTTTAAAAACGGTTTCTTTGTCGAAGGCTATCTTACCTTAGCATCCTCTAGTGAGGACATCCCTGCCGTTCATGTACCGTTTAGCGGTTTTTAC
>Pinky_p2__coassemble_946_pt1 | contig 24895 bp, 21 predicted proteins | sample Pinky_p2__metabat2_high_PE_037 | metagenome-assembled genome bin Pinky_p2 | reverse complement strand
CCGTTTTTTAGGCGGTGGCACTTACATTATTTTTTTGCGTTTTCAATGGCAGCAGATACTTCGTCTAATTCATTTTCAACACGAAGCAACGCATCTTCAAGCTCTTCTAAACTTGCTTTGTCATATTCAGCTTGCGATTCTTGCGCTTGAAGAAATTCATTGTCCGCATCTTCCTGCACATTTCTGCGAAGCATACAGCAACACCCGTTAGCCTTCACATAACCAACAATCTTAGATGCAACAACACCACAGACAGTCCCGATGACCACACCGAAAACGGCTTTCTTGATCATATTTTTTTGTGGGGTAGGAACGGTCTTTTGCGCTTTCACCAAACGACGTACGTGCTTTTCTTTCTTCTTATTTTTGGTCACCAAACGTCCAACTTTTCTTTTTTTCTTGTCCAATTGCTTTTGCAAACGACGCAACTTAGACAAACGTCTTTCAATTTTCTTTAACTGGTTCATGTTTTCGCACTCCTTATACCTGATAAAAAGCAATACCAAATGCACCTAATCCAATATGGGTGGTTGTCACACACCCGATTTCATAATCCATTAACTGCTCATGATCAAATGTACCGTAATCATCGAGCTTTTGTCTAAGATTTTCTCTGAGGACCTCTAAGTAAGTTTCATTATTGTAGCCCAAGGCGAAATACATTTTCTTGCTTGGGTCAATCATTTTTACAAATTCATCCGTTAAACGGTCAATGGCTTTTTCGAGTTTTTTGCCACGCACCTTATCATGCACACCAATAAACCCATCTTCAACAATCAAAATCGGCTTGATGTTTAAAACCGAGCCGACCAAATAGCTGGCCTTGCCAATACGACCGCCTTTTTGCAGATTTTCCAGGCTGTCGAGCAAGAATAAAATACGGGAGCTCTTCATCATAGCATAAATCTGCGTCAAAATTTCTTGCCATTCGGCATCCGGATGTTCTTCGATCCATTGCGCAATGCCAACAATCAACACACCTAAACCAACAGTAACGGTACGGCTATCGATGACTTCAATTTCAATATCATCTTTCATCATTTCGGCAACCATCTTTGCCCCTTGGCAGGTACCACTCATTTCTGCAGAAAAATGAATGGAAATGATTTTATCGGCCCCTTCTTCGATACAGCTACGATAAATATCGATAAACTGTGCCGGTGTCGGTTGAGAGGTTGTTGGCAAAGTCTTCGCACCACCAATATATTTATAAAATTCTTGATTGGTAATGTCTACGCGGTCTTGGTATGATTTTCCGCCAAAATGTACAGTCAGCGGAATGACCTTAATATTATATTTTTCAACCAGTGTTTCCGGAATATCCGCCACACTGTCAGTCACAATTGCAACCTTCATCAATCGCGTGCCCCCTTATTCGGCAGATACGATATAATGATACACACTTTGTCCACCATCATATAATTCAAATTCAATGTCGTCGTATTTTTCTTCTAAAGTATCGAGCAATGCTTCAGCATCATCCGCATCCACATCTTCACCATAATGTAAGCTGATGAGTTCCGCATCTTCATCGATGGCTGCATCCACCATAGCAAATACAGCTTCTTCCAAAGTTTTACTGGAAGCAACAATTTTACCGTCCATGATACTCATGAATTCATTTTCATGAATTTCAACATCATCAATAGTAGTATCACGCACCGCTTGGGTAATTTCACCACTTCGAACAGCTTGCAAGCCTTCTGTCATATTTTCGATATTTTCTTCAACATCAACATCCGGCATATAGCCCATCAAAGCGGAAATCCCTTGTGGGAAGGTCTTAGAAGGCACCACATGAACGTTGCCCGCTTCTACCATGCCAGCAGCTTGTTGCGCGGTCATGATGATGTTTTTATTGTTTGGTAAAATATAAATATTTTCCGCATTGATATGGTTAATCACATCAAGGAAATCCTGAGTGCTTGGGTTCATGGTTTGGCCGCCACTGATAATATGGGTTGCCCCCAAACCGTTAAAGATATCGGATAAGCCGGCACCGTTGCAAACAACAATAATGGCATCTTTATAGTTGATATTTTCATCAACTTTTTTGCCCTTGTTTTGAAGTTCTCTGTTTTGAGAACGCATATTGTTGATTTTGATGTCATCGAGTTCACCCAAAGAAGAACCTGCTTCAATGACGCGAGCTAGACGATCGGTGTGAATATGCACCTTAATGGTGCTACCGGCACCAACCACCAACATACAGTCGCCAAGCTCACAAAGCATGCCTTTTAAAACGTCAATGTCTTCTTCTACATCCGGTTTTTGAGTACGTACCAGAAATTCGGTGCAATACGGATAGATAATTTCTTCGGTAGTAGCAAAAGCGTGATCGAATTGATCATTCAAATCACTGCTTTCAGATTGTGCCACTTCACTCTTTTCAATGGTTTTACCTTCGAGAGAAGCGAGCATCCCTTCTACTACATATAAATAACCCGCACCACCGGCATCTACAACGCCGGCTTGCTTTAATACAGGTAATAAATCCGGTGTTCTTTCTAAGCTCTTATGACCTGCTTCAATATATAAGCGCAGGCACTCGAGAATGTCCATGCCCTTTTTATAGTTTGCAGTCATTGCTTCTGCCGCTTCGCGCACAACGGTCAAAATAGTCCCTTCCATTGGATTACTTACTGCTTTGTAGGCAGATTGCACCCCAGCATTAAAGGCACCAACCAACACTTGCGCGTCAACGACTTCATGACCGGCCAAGCCCTTAGAAATCCCAGTTAAAATCTGTGAGAAAATAACCCCAGAATTTCCTCGTGCACCCATGACAGCGCCGAAAGCTGCTTGCTTGGAATATTCTTCAACGCTTTCAACCTCTGCTTGGCGAATAAACTTCGCCGCAGATTGCATAGTCATCGCCATGTTTGTCCCGGTATCACCATCCGGCACCGGAAAAACGTTAAGCTGGTTGACACTTTCTTTATGTAAATCTAAGTTATCTGCACCGACAAGAATCATATTTAAAAATTGTTCTGCGGTAATCGTTTCAATGATTAATTCTACCGACATCATGGACCTCCTACAGTGAAAGACTGAGATCATTTGACCATTTAAAAATGATCACATTCACCTTTAAGGATAACTAATTTGAGTTCGAATTGCAATACGAACCATTCTCAAAAATACTCATTATTAAAAAACTGCTTCTTTTCTGTAAAGAGCGCTCGCATCTGCATGTAGCATGCATCAGCTTCGCAGACCTCCCAACCGACTGAGCCTAAGACCAGTTGTGAAAGTGTGGCACGTGTAAACCTTGGTGCAGTCTCAACAACATTCTCTATTCGCTCAATCTTTTGGGAATGTGCATACCAACGATATTTATCATCTTCAACACAGAAATCCACATTTTCATCGGGCAACCGAGAAGCAAACGCAGCAATGCAGCATGGATCAATAATGAGCTGCATCATAAAAGGTTCTATCGCTACACCCAACTTATCTTTTTTACGCACGTAAACAATTGGTTCATGAAGCGGCGCTGACCACTGCACTTCCTTCACTTGTGAGCGATGACTAGCTATGAAATAATACATCGCTTGCCGCGCCTTTTGTGTCACCGCCTGCAACTCTCTAACGAGTAAACGACCGCCCACAAAAATATAAACAATATAGCCTTCAGCGTCACCGTTTTCATTATAAATGATTTTACAGTGACCGTTTTCCAGTCGCGCATCATCCAATAGTGCCGACCAGCGACGCGCACTGTCACGCACTACATAACCATCAAAAGCACTCATGGCACGATTATAAATAGTCTCTAGGAGCGATAAGGATTCGCTATAACAATCAAGGTCTACAGTTTTCCAATGAAAGGATTTCGCCGCCTCGCGATAGGCCGAACGGTAAAACTCTTCAATCGGCAAGGTCATTTTGGCGTGATAATCACCAAATACAAAACCAAAGGGTTCATAAAAGTCCGCTTCAAAGGGCATCAAATGGAGAAATGCATACCCTTTTCGCGGTGCAAATTCTTCGATGACGGTCTCCATCAACATGCGTGTAAACCCCTGACCGCGATGCTCCGGCAGGCAATCCACTCCAACAATATAGCCAGCCTGCAAGGTTTCATTGCCGACAACCGTCGGCAAATCAATCACCTGCAAACTGGCGACAATTGCATCTTTTTCTGTCACAACAATGCATTCTTCTTCACGGTAATAATTTTTAAAATACCAATTTTGGAAGATATCGCCATCGTTAAAGCAATACGCCCATAAATCAATGAGCGCCGGCAAATCCTCCTTAGTGGCCAATCGCATGTGCGGCTGGTTCATTTTTAAGCACACCCTTATATTTTGTTAACATATACTCTGGATAATAAGAGCGCTTTGCGGCACGCAAGCCCTCTAAGCCCATGTCTTCTTCACGGTTTACATACTTTGCCTCTTGCCAATAATAATTTTGAAATTCTTGGTTAATCAACGGATACAAGCCACGATAATCCGGGAAAGCCTTTTCTACATGTACAACCACCGTGTCATTATTCACCATTTCCCCGAAGGTCAGCGCTACAATGCGACCGTCAACACGAATCATCAGCCCTTTAAAGTCAAGGTCGGAGAATTTAAAAAGGGCATCGCAAATGGCTTGACGTTCACAAAGCAAGCTATCGTCAACACCGGTTTCACAGTTTCTTTGTCCACACCAATGCTCTACAAAGTCCCATGCAAGATTGATATTCTCTTCAGAAAGCGGCACCAATTCATAATCCGGATATTCGGCTTTAAAGGCATTGATGTGGTTTCTTTTCTTGCTCAATTTACGTCCTTTTAAAGTACGCATTTTTTCCGCATCATAAATATAATCTTCGATGTCAATTTCTTCTTCAAATTCAAATTTTCCAGGAAAAAGGCGTTCTAGTCGTTCTTTATCCTTTGTGGTCACTGCGCGAATCACAAGCTGCTTATTTCTGTCGCGATAGTCCTCAGCCACATGTTCAATGGCCGCACGGAAAAGATCGTCGTTTTCTTCCAACCCATACGGTGGCAAAATCCAACTTTCTTCAAAGGCATTTGGCTCTACAATCAAATGGTTATCGGTGACCGCCCAGCGAACGGCATAGCAACGACGCCACATGTACAGATTGGTAAATGTACATTCAGAATTTTGATTTTGACAAGCATAGAAAAAACGGTTCAAAATATCCTTATCGGACAGTTCAATGGCTTTGAAACCTAGCATTCAACCTTACTCCTCTTCATTGTTCATACACTTCAAATTCATACTATCTAACCATGTTATGATTTATTATACCATAGATAGTAAAAAACGCACTCTTTTCTGAGTGCGTTTTCATTCTGGGCGGTACTGGACTCGAACCAGCGACCCCCTGCATGTCAAGCAGATACTCTAACCAACTGAGCTAACCGCCCTTAAGACATAAAATATCATAATCACAAAGACAATGATTGTCAAGTGTTTTCGGGTGTTGGCAAGTCCGCTTAATACTTGTAATATTCTGATGTTTGGGCCTTTTCTTGTAATATGTAAACAATTCTCAACGATTTTCTCTATTTGCATGATATAATGAAAGAACTACTATCTTGTATGGAGGTCTGTATCATGTCAGATATTACAAAGCACGCCCTCGAAGCCAGTCTAAAACATCTGCTTTTGAAAAAGCCTCTGAACAAAATCACCATCAGAGATATTGCTGAGGATTGCGGAATCAGTCGAATGACCTTCTATTATCATTTTAAAGACATCTATGATTTGGTCGAATGGACTTGTACCGAAGAGGCTTCAAAGGCGCTGGCAGGAAATATAACCTACAATACCTGGCAAGAAGGTTTGGTTAATATTTTCAATGCAGTGCTTGAAAACAAACCCATCGTGTTGAATGTCTATCATTCAGTCAGTCGTGAACAGTTGGAACGTTATCTTTACGCGGTCACCTACGAGCTCCTCATCCAAGTGATTGAAGAGCAATCTGTCGACATGTCGGTGCGCCAAGATGACAAAGAGCGTATCGCTCACTTTTATAAGTATGCCTTTGTCGGCGTCATGCTTGATTGGGTGCGCCACGATATGCGTGATGATCCTCAAAAAATGGTCGAAAACATTAACCTTATCATGCATGAAAACATTTTGAACGCTTTAGAGCGTTATCGCAACGATAAAACATAAACAAAACGCACTCTTTGTTTAGAACTCTATCAGAGGCCCACCCTTGATAAAAACTTTATCAAGGGTGGGCCTCTGTCTATGGTGAAAAATCAGTCGTTTTCTTACAATAGGAGCAACATTAAACAAGGAGGGCTTAATCATGTACTATTCCAGTGGTAATTACGAAGCCTTTGCCCGTCCGGAAAAGCCGGCGGGTGTTGACAACAAATCTGCATATATCATCGGCACCGGTTTAGCCGCGCTGTCTGCCGCTTGCTATTTGGTGCGCGACGGCCAAATGAAGGGCGAACACATTCATATTTTTGAAAAAGACCCCATCCCCGGCGGCGCTTGTGACGGTTGGGAATATCCCGGTCTTGGCTACGTGATGCGTGGCGGACGTGAAATGGACAATCATTTTGAAGTCATGTGGGATCTCTTCCGCTCCATTCCTTCCATTGAAACAGAAGGTGTCAGCGTTTTGGATGAATACTATTGGCTCAATAAAAAAGATCCAAACTTCTCTCTTTGCCGTGTCACCGAAAAGCAAGGACAAGATGCCCATACAGATGGTAAGTTTGACATTTCTGATGACGGCGCCATGCAAATCATGACTTTATTCCTTACACCGGATGAGGCACTGTATAACAAGCGCATTCAAGAGTTTTTCGATGACGAAGTATTTGACAGCAACTTCTGGCTCTATTGGCGTACGATGTTTGCCTTTGAAAATTGGCACAGTGCCTTGGAAGTAAAGCGTTATCTGAAACGTTATATTCACCACATCGGTGGCTTGCCTAATCTCGATGCCTTACGCTTTACCAAGTACAATCAGTATGAATCCATGATTCTGCCAATGATTAAATACTTAGAAGACCACAATGTGCAGTTCCATTACAACACCAAGGTGGTCAATGTCATTTTTGACATCAGTGATGCGCGTAAGGTGGCAAAACGGATTGACTTGTTGGTTGATAAAAATGCCGAACAAATTGCACTTACCGAAAACGATCTCGTCTTTATCACCAACGGTGGCTGCGTAGAAAATTCCACCTACGGTTCCCAAACCGAACCGGCACCATACAAAACAGACATTGCCCCAGGCGGTGGTTGGGATATGTGGCGTCGCATCGCCGCTCAAGATGCCTCCTTTGGTCGCCCCGATAAATTCTGCTATGATCCTGAACAAACCAATTGGATGAGTGCCACCGTCACCACCTTAGACCAACGCATTGTGCCTTACATCATTAAAATTTGTAAGCGCGATCCGTTTTCTGGCGGTGTTGTGACCGGTGGGATTGTGACTGCCAAGGACTCTAACTGGCTCCTAAGCTGGACCTTTAACCGTCAGCCACAATTCCGCAATCAACCAAAAAATCAACTTGTTGGTTGGATTTATGGTCTCTTTACCGACAAACCGGGGAACTACATTGAAAAACCGATGCGTGATTGCACCGGTGAAGAAATCTGCATGGAATGGCTCTATCATCTCGGCGTGCCGGAAGAGGACATTCCTGATTTGGCAAAAAACAGCGCCAACACCATTCCTTGTATGATGCCTTACATCACCGCCTTCTTTATGCCTCGTGAAGCTGGCGATCGTCCGGATGTAGTGCCAAAGGGGGCTGTCAACTTCGCCTTTATCGGTCAATTTGCCGAAACCCCACGAGACACTATTTTTACGACTGAATATTCTATGCGAACCGGAATGGAAGCGGTCTATCGTTTACTCGATGTCGACCGTGGCGTTCCGGAAGTATGGGGTAGTACCTACGACATCCGTGATTTGCTTGATGCGACCATCAAACTCCGCGACGGCAGACCACTCACTGAGCTTAAGCTAAGCATGACTGAAAAAATTGCCACCAAAATCGCGCTGGAACATCTTTCCGATACGGATATTGCAAAGCTCCTTAAGCTCTATCACATCATTTAATTTTGCTCCTCCGCTCATCATACCTTCAATAAAAATAGACGCAAGCAGATACTTGCGTCTATTTTTATTTCAAGCCTTCTGTCCTTTTATTGACAATTACAACAGGCTTCGATAAGATAATATAGATATGAGGTGAGTCTATGGATTTACAAATGATTGATAAAGCAATCACCGAAGCCAAAAAGGCCTTGGCCCACGACGATGTGCCCATTGGTGCAGTGGTCACCTACAACGGCGATATTATCGGTCGCGGGCACAACACACGCGAACGGGATCATGATCCTGTCGGTCATGCGGAAATCAATGCCATGCGCGATGCTGCCCGTCATTTGGGTCATTGGCAACTTGACGACTGTGTGCTTTACGTCACCCATGAGCCTTGTCCAATGTGTGCCGGTGCCATGCTCCTCTCTCATATTTCTACTGTCGTCTACGGTGCGTCTGAACCAACCTACGGCGTATGTGGCAGTCAAATGAATTTGGTCCAGTTTCCCGGATTTCCAAATAACCTTCGTATTCGCGGACCAATTGACCAAGTTCGATGCGCGGCACTCACCCGCGACTTTTTTCAACGTCTGCGCGAAGCGCGTCAATAATTCCATATGGAGATGTACCCAAGTGGCTGAAGGGTCCGCACTCGAAATGCGGTAGGCGTTTCACGACGCGCGAGGGTTCAAATCCCTCCATCTCCGTATCCCCTGCAAATATGCAGGGGATTTTTTATTCATTTTCCTTCTGCCCCTTTACTCGGAGTGTCGCCTTTTGTTACATTTTGGGACGCCACGTCATTTTTGTCCATATAGCGACCTGTGGTCACGCGCTATACTACACTATGAGAATGATTGACAAAGGCGATGGTAGTTATGAAAACAACAGATATGAACAGATTATTAGTAGAAGCCACGGTACAGCGCACCCTTGAACGGTTGACCGAAGCACCCGAAAGAGAAATCCGAAATCTCATCGATATGGGTTTGGAGTTTTCCGAGGGACGCTTTCAAAAGCAAATCTTTGCCACCGCGCAAACCATGCTACAAAACCCAAACAGTGCCTATTACACCTTGGTCAAGCATGCAGCAAACCATATTGACCATGAACGCCTCCTCAACTTTGGCATGAACCTCGGCTATGAAAGCTGCACCAAAGGGGCCGGCACCATTCGTGCCATCGAAGCGCAGGAAGGTTTTAACATCCCTTGGGCGCTTACCCTCTCTTTAAATAGCCACATAACGCTCGATGTTTATGATCGCATCTTCGAACAAAGCACTGGCCTAGGCATCTATACCACCTTATTGTATGTAAATGACGATTTTTTTGAGATTTTTCCTCTAATCAAGAAACATTCTCACATGGCCTTTGTGCTCTTTATAAACGGCACTGCCCTTAGCGACACCTGTCTACAAACACTTCACGAGCTAAAGAACATCTTAATCTGTATTGCCGATGACGACAGTGCTCCCGAAGCCTGCAAAAAGCTCTACGATGCACATATGCTCTATGGCATCTATCATCTATATAATGAAAGAAATTATCAACAAATAAACAGCGAAGCGTGGTTAGACACCCTCCTACCACACCATCCATCCCTTGTCATGAGTATAAACGAGGACCATTGCCCACTACGAATTTCAAGTGCAGTATTTGAATTTATCCGTCAAGAACGAGAAAGCCAGCGCTATCCGTTTATCCTGATGGACTTGCAGCACGACCTCCAACTCATCGATCAAATTATTTCCGATGATCTTTGTATGGTCGGCTTTGATAAAGGCGGCGCCCTCCACACCTTAGACGGTCGTTCCGATAATCCAATGCATAATATATTTGAACATCCCCTCAAAGAGATTCTCAAGGATGCCCTCAAAAAATAATCAGTTATAAAAAAACACAGTGAGCATCGCTTCTCACTGTGTTTTTATTATGGCTTAACATTAAAATCGCTGACAATTTTTTGCGATACCCCTAATAGGCAGCGCTTGAGCAATACAGAAAAATCTTTCGCTGGCATGCAATCCTTTTCAGACAGCCAACGTTTAATCGCACATACAAAAGCATCGGTGTAAAAGTTTACGTAAAACTCAATTTCTGACGCCTCAGTCGATATTCCTGCCAAATCCTCTGTCAAAATTGTCATTGCAATGGCATGAAAATAATCGGAGAAGGAATTTTGCCCGTCCACTTGGAAGGTCTTGCGATAAAAATCACGGTTGTCGTAAAAATACTCGCAAAGCTCCTCTAACAAGTTCCAACCGGACTCATAGTCCTTATGACGTACCACGGCGAGAAATTCGGTATTATAAATCCAGTTCACCAAATCATATTTATCTTTAAAATGATAGTAAAAGCTCTTGCGGTTCATATCGCATCTTGTGCAAATATCACTCACACTGATTCGTGCAAAAGGCTTTTCATTCATAAGCTCCTTAAGCGCAGATGCCAAGGCGCGTTTTGTAATATTTGAATCTGCCACTCCATCCACCTCCCCGAACGGTTAGATAATTCATCATACCACAAATAAAGTATATGACTCAATATAGAATAAAAATCTCCATAAATCCTACACAATTGAATGTGTAATAAAAAACGGTTGCTTCAATCCATCGATTGAAGCAACCGTTTTAACTTTTAAGCGATTAGCCTTGGGTGTAACGAGAAAGGAATTGTTTGGTGCGTTCTTCCTGTGGATGGTTGATAACCTGCTTAGCATCCCCTTGTTCCACAATCACGCCCTTATCCATGAAAACGATTTGGTCAGCCACATCACGGGCAAATGCCATTTCATGGGTAACGATAATCATGGTGGTCTTCTTATCCGCAAGCCCGCGAATAACCTTCAACACTTCGCCGGTAAGCTCAGGGTCAAGGGCAGAGGTTGGTTCGTCAAAGCAGAGAATATCCGGTTCAAGAGCCAAGGCTCGTGCGATTGCCACACGTTGTTGCTGACCGCCGGAAAGCTCATGTGGATAGTGATCCATACGATCGGCAAGCCCCATTTGGGTCAAAAGCGCCTTACCATGTTCTTCGATTTCAGCAAGGATTTCCTTCTTATTTTGTTTATAGTCTGAACGTTCCTTGGCTAAAAGCTGTTCACTCAACATGACATTTTGAAGCGCCGTATATTGTGGAAAGAGATTAAAGGATTGGAAAACCAAACCAAAGTGCAGGCGCTTTTTGCGCAAATCCTTTTCATGCTCCTTGGCAGATTGCGCAGCGTCAAATAAGGTTTCGCCACGCACGGTAATGGTCCCGTTGTCCGGTGTTTCCAAAAAGTTTAAGCAACGCAAAAGGGTGGTTTTCCCAGAGCCGGAGGAACCGATGACTGCAAGCGTGCTCCCTTCTTCCAAAGAAAAGCTCACGTCTTTTAACACCTTGGTCGCACCAAAATGCTTTTCGATATTTTTTACTTCTAAAATCGCCATTGATGCTCTCCTTTTTATCTAAAATATTCCAATCTACGTTCAATGTAGTTGAACAAGAGGGTTAAAATCCCAACAAACAATAAGTAAAATACCGCAGTGTAGAAAAGCGGCCAAATAATCCCAGCTGCCTTAATATACGCGTAGCCGGCGTGGGTTAATTCCACCACCCCAATAACACGCGCCAAGGATGTATCCTTCACAAGGGTGATGATTTCATTGGACATCGGTGGTACCACGCGCTTCACCATTTGCAAAAGGGTAATCTTAAAGAAGATTTGGCTCTTGGTCATCCCAAGCACTTGTCCAGCTTCTTGCTGTCCCACCGGTACCCCTTCAATCCCGCCACGAAAGATAACGGAGAAGTAGCATGCATAGTTCAAGCTAAAAGCAACGATGGTCGCCAGCATACGCCCATCTTCACCGCCACCCCATACATTGGTATGGAAAACCAAGCCCGGAATAAAGAATACAACAAATAATTGCAGCATCAGCGGTGTTCCTCGGAACACCCAAACAATAAAGTCAATCAAATATTTCAGTGGCTTGATACGGCTCATGGAGCCAAAACTCAAGAGCAACCCCAGCGGAATTGCAAAAATCAACGTAAAAGCAAAGATTTTGAATGTGTCTCCCAAAGCAACAATCAGCGCCTGGTTGACCGACCAAAACATATCCGTCATAACATAACTCCTTTAATAATTTATTATAGCAATGCGGTTTCCCACTAAAGACCTAAAATACCATAAAATCGCCTTCGTGTCCACCGAAACAAAGCAGAGGACGGATGCCGCCCTCTGCTATCACTATCAAAATATCAGATTCTAAGATATGCAATTACTTCCCAGGGGTTACAACAACCTGTGCGTTGTTGCAGTAAGCGTTGGTGCAATTCAAGGTATTGATAACGGAATCATTCAAAGTCATACCGTTCCAAACAACGTCGATGGCTTTAGATTCAATTTCCATAACCTTTGCATCCCATTCGATAACCACAAATTCAATGTCAACGCCAAGTTTTTCAGCAACCAACTTCGCCATGTCAGCATCGAAGCCAATCCATTCGCCGTTTTCATCCTTATAGTCCATTGGTGCGAATTCGGTGATCCCAACAATCAATTTGCCTTTGTCTTTGATGTATTGAACGTCGCTGTCTTTAGCGGATTGTTCAAACTTGCTTTCAGGTTGTTCAACCAAAGATTCTTGTACACCGTATTTTTCAGCAATCTTTTGCATGGTCCCGTCTTGATCTGCTTCATAGAGCACTTGGTTAATGAAAGAAGTCAAGTCGGAATCCTTACGGCACCCTGCACCGTATTTTTCTTCAGTGAGCTTTTCGCCGAGCACCATGTCAGGATAGCTGGTGCCTTCACCAACCATGGAACCTGCCATGAGAAGGTCGATAATCGCTGCATCGGAGGTACCTGCAGCAACCTCCATGAGTGCATCCGCTTGAGCAGTTACAGTGTTGTATTCGAAGCCTTTTTCTTTAGCTGCGTCTTCACCAGCAGAGCCTTGTTCTACCGCATACACAATGCCGTCGCCCTTTGCAGCCGGTGCAGAACTGGCTTGAGAAGCCTCATCGTTGCCGCCACCGCCGCAACCGGTCAACATCATACTAACAAGCAAGCCAGCAGTTAATAATTTTGCAATCTTCTTTTTCATGGTATTTTCTCCTCCGATATTTAATCTTGTTTAACTGTTTAATAGTTTATCACGGTAAAGCAAAAAAGTAAAGGGGCGCATTTAACATTTTTTCGCTTTAACTCATAAAAGAATCTTAACATGACAGGCCTCTCCCATTTATACTGCATCTACTCTGTATCATCAATAACTAGACACAATCGTCAATGTGTCTAAAAATGTAACACCCCTTCCATGACGCGCAAAATTGTAACAAGCATACATTTTGTCTAATGAATCCCCGCTCCTCTATTGTTATACTTAGGCCATGGTACCAAGAAATCATACCCGAATAGGAGGAACCAGCAGTGCAACCATATTTACAAAGCAAAGACGAGGTTGTTGCAGCCCTTGACTCAAATGTGCATTCAGGGCTAAGCACCGACCAAGTCTCACAAAAACAACAAACCTATGGTCCAAACAAGCTCAAAGAAAAGAAAAAGAAAACCAATTTCCAACGCTTCATTGATCAATTTAAGGACGTCATGATTTTGATTCTCCTTGCAGCAGCGGCGATTTCTTTCGCCATTGCTTGCACCCAACATGACCCCATGGAATTCTTTGAGCCGGCGCTGATTCTCCTCATCGTTGTCTTAAACGCGATTATGGGGATGATGCAAGAAAGCAAAGCAGAAAAAGCCCTCGAAGCCCTACAGAATATGTCAGCACCTCACGCTCGCGTGCTTCGTGACGGTAAGGAAGCCGTTATTGATGCCTCCGAGCTTGTACCCGGCGATATCATCCATCTTGAAGCCGGCGACTTTATCCCTGCCGATTGTCGTCTCTTGCGAAGTGCCGGTTTAAAGTGTGAAGAATCCGCTTTAACCGGTGAATCCGTGCCATCCGAAAAGGATGCCGAAGCAAGCATTGATGAAAAAGCACCAATCGGTGACCGTGCCAATATGGCATTCAGTGGTTGCAGTGTTACCTACGGGACCGCAACTGCCGTTGTCACTGCAATCGGCATGGACACTGAAATGGGGAAAATCGCCAATATGTTGAACGATGAGAGCGATGCGCAAACCCCACTTCAACAAAAACTTGCTCAACTCGGCAAGTATCTCGGTATCATGGCCCTTGCCGCATGCGGTATTATTTTTGTCATTGGGGTATTGAACGGTATTCCTGTTCTTGACATCTTTATGACCGCCGTTAGTCTGGCCGTTTCCGCTATTCCTGAAGGCCTCCCTGCGATTGTCACCATCATTCTTGCCATCGGTGTGCAACGTATGGTTAAAAAGAATGCCCTTATTCGTCGCTTACCTGCCGTTGAAACCTTAGGCAGCGCTTCTGTTATTTGCTCCGATAAAACCGGTACTCTTACCCAAAATCGCATGACCCTTGTAAAGGCTTATGTTGATGGGGCTGATACCACTGAAGATATTACTGAAAACAACTCTGCTGCTGTAAAGCAATTGCTCCAATATGGCACCCTTTGCTCCGACGGCTCCGTGGTATTCACCGATGACGGTGTTCAGCATTTAGGCGATCCAACCGAAACTGCCATTGTTCTTGCCGCACATAACAATGGCATGCCAAAGGATCAGCTCAATAACCATTATCCTCGCTTGGCAGAAATTCCTTTCGATTCTGAACGCAAGCTCATGACCACGGTCAATAAAATCGATGGCAAAAACATTGTTATTGTCAAAGGTGCCTTTGACATGATGGCTCCTCGTTGCGTAAAAGGCAACATAGACGAAGCCCGTCATTACACCGAAAGCATGAGCGCGCAAGCATTGCGTATTCTTGCCATTGCTTACAAGGAAATCGACACTGTTCCTGAACACCCTACTTCCGAAGAACTTGAATCCAATCTCACCTTACTCGGCTTGGTTGGCATGATTGACCCTCCAAGACCGGAAGCCAAGGTTGCTGTTAGCACCTGTCGCAAGGCCGGTATTAAGCCTGTTATGATTACCGGCGACCACGTTGTAACTGCATCCGCTATTGCTAAAGACCTCGGCATCCTCGAAAATGGCGACCGCGCCATCACCGGTGCTGAACTCGATGCGATGACCGACAGTGAGCTCGACAAAGAAGTAGAAAATATTTCCGTCTACGCACGTGTCTCCCCTGAAAATAAGATTCGTATCGTCAAGGCTTGGCAACGTAAAGGACAAATCGTTTCTATGACCGGTGACGGTGTCAACGACGCCCCAGCCCTCAAAGCCGCCGATATCGGTTGTGCCATGGGGATTACCGGTACCGATGTTGCCAAGGGCGCTGCCGATATGACCCTGACCGACGACAATTTCTCCACCATCGTTGATGCGGTTCGCGAAGGGCGCGGAATTTTCGCCAATATTAAAAAGGTGGTTGGTTTCCTTTTAGGGACCAACATCGGCGAAGTAATCACTGTTTTTCTTGCAATGCTTCTCTGGCACAAATCCCCATTGCTTTCCATGCAACTTTTATGGATTAACCTTGTAACCGATAGTTTCCCAGCCATTGCGCTCGGGATGGAAGCCGTAGAACCTGACGTGATGGACTGTCGTCCAAAACCAAAAGACGAAAGCATCTTTGCACACGGCTACGGGGTTCGTATCGTACTTCAAGGGCTGATGTTTGCAACACTTACTTTGGTTGCATTCACTCTCGGCCAGAATATGATTGGTTCCCTTGCCGGTGGTCAAACCATGGCCTTTATGGTATTGGCACTTTCTCAAATTGTTCAGTCCTTTAACATGCGTTCCGAACACTCTTTGTTCAAGATTGGGCCATTTACCAATCACAAGCTCAACTGGGCTTGCTTGGCATCCTTTGCATTGACCGCCTTAGTACTCTTTACACCAATCCGCATTGCCTTTGGTTTGGTCGCATTGAACGGTCAAATGATTTTAATCGGCTTAGGTCTTTCCCTCGTTCCACTCGTTGTAATGGAAGCCTCTAAAGCATTAGGCCTGATTAAACACCATCACTAATCACATTTAACTCATCTACTGATGTTTACATGCATAAAAAGAGCACCACTCTTCTCCCTCTCGAGAATGAGTGGTGCTCTTTTACGTTTACTTTGATAAATCGTTAATAGCAACATATTTGATGGCATTCGGCTGGGTCAATAAATGCTCATACAATCGTGCCGCCAACATATAACAGCTTCCGGCATCGGCGGTAGCTTGCCCATCAGCGAATTTTTTGCTGAGGGTTTGATCGAGCACCTTTCGTTCCTCGAAAAACGCCGTTGCACCTTCAAAATCAGTCGGCGCCGCCACCCCTTCTAACCCTGCAACCTTTGCGGAAAGTGCCAATAGCATTTCAGCGTTATCCGGTTCCTTAGACACTGTCACACGTTCTTCCAACGAAAGGCCGGATTTTTTGATGGCAAGATTCACCAGATTGCAGAAACGCGGTCCGGTAACCTCATCATCTAAACGATAATTATTATCGTAACCGCCATCCGCATAGCCCATGCTTCGAATGACCTTGAGCCCTTCATACGCCCAATGACTCATCACCGGTTCCTCGGTTTCTTGATGTGCCAAAAGAGCCCCTTGTTTTTCAAGGGGCTTTTGCATTTTCTTAATGCCCTTTTCATTGCCATAGAGCTCGCGTGGCGTCATGTCCTTATCCACACAAAGTTTTGCCGCCACACCGGCAGCCTGTCCACAAGCCATCCCTGTCGGCACGATACGTGCAGAGCCCGCCGCCAAAGAGGTAAAACCGGCAGAACGACCAACAATCATCAATCCATCCACTTTCTTTGGCACCAAGCTCCCAAAAGAGATTTCGTATTGATCCGGGAAGCCTACCACCGTCCCAAAGCGTTGCGTCTTTGTGGCTTGTACGTCTACCGGATAATTGGTCACACAAATTGCATCCTTTTGGGCGCGATTTTCCAACACATCATCGATCGTCAGCATTTTCTCGCATTCCATATGGCGTGTTTCACGCACATAAAGCTGCTCTGCGGTATTGACAAGCGTCGCCTTTTCAAAGCCTTCGCAATGCGCGCGCATGTAGTCTATAATCATCGGCAATTCAGCCTCTCCGCGAGCAATACCTTCCGCACAGCTTGCTGGGTCTAAGGCATCCACATCAAAAATAATCAGTGCATTTAAAAGCACGTCTCCGTTGTCTTGACGGGCAATATTGAAGCCACGTAAACGCATGGCCTCATCCGTCGGTTCGTAAGCAAAGCCTTCCTTACTGTAACCCCAAGCAAGATTGCCATTGACATCCCCTTCCGCAGCGGTTTCTCCTTCGGGAATTTTCGTAACGTGCGCCGTCACCTTGTCCCAATCCACACCGCTTAAACGAAAGACCAGCGTCACACCCATTTCGCGGTCACGCTCGCCAATGTCCTCCCCAGCAAAGGTATAAGGCACATCGGCTGCTGCACAAACATTACCGTCCGGTGTCGCATCAATCACCACCGGCGCATGATATTTCACATTTTTACCGTCTTCCTCCACCTCTATGCCGGTGATAGTTTGTCCATCCATAAGTGGCTTTTTGAAACGGCTGTTAACCCGCAGTGTCAGATTGTCTTCGTTTGCTACCATTTGATAAAACGTATTCTTTGCTTTAATGATATCAAAACCACTACCACCAACGGCATCGCTAAATTCCTTATAAATCCCACCAACCAGCAATTGACCGCTGCGAGATTCCGGAACATCAATAAAATTCAGCTCACCCAAGGTATAGAGCCCACCCAAGGCTGCATCTTGACAAATAAGTAGGGTCTTAAGCCCGTTTCGCGCCGCACTAATAGCCGCACTAATGCCTTCTGGACTGCCATCCACCACAATACAGTCATAATCGGTTTCTACCTTTTCCGCATTGCTAATAACAATTTCCTGGCTTCCCTCCGGAACCACCGGCTCCGGTTGATTGGCACCACATCCACTTACTAATAAACCACCCATCAACACCGTCGCCAATAAGGCACGGAATTTTATTTTCATAGCCCCTCTCCTTTATCTTCGTTGACCTTTTCATCCCCATCATTGCCCACTGTTGGCTGCAATTGCTCCGCCAATTCCTCTAAGCGGCGCATGCGATGATTCATGCCGGATTTTCCCACCGGCGGGTCCAAAAGCTGCCCCAATTCCTTGAGGCTCTCCTCCGGATGGTTCAAGCGCACCTCTGCCGCTTGACGCAAGGATTCCGGCAACTGCTCCAAACCCATCTTCTCTGCAATTAAGGTGATGCTTTGAATTTGACGCTGAGCGGCATTGATGGATTTATTCATATTGGCGGTTTCGCAGTTGACCAAACGATTAACCTGATTACGCACATTTTTCTGAATGCGTGTGTTTTCCAACGCCATCACCGCTTCATAAGCACCAATGAGCGCCAAGAAGTCACTGATTTGCTCACTTTCCTTGAGATACACCACAATATTTTCCTTGCGGTAACTCATACGAGGATAAATATTGTAATTTTCAATCAGCGAAATCAAATTCGCAGCGTATTCCTCACTTTGGGTGACAATTTCCAAATGATAGCTACGTTGAGGATCGGTCATTGACCCGCTCCCAAGAAAAACGCCGCGCAAATAAGCGCGGCGCAAAGTATCACTTCCAATTAAATCGGTCGCAATCTCCGGCCGAAACAGCAGCCCATCTCGATCCACCATGCCTAAGGTATTGAGCAGGGTTGGCATACGATTTTGACTAGGGACATTAACCACATAAAGCACATTTTTCTTAAGACGATTCATACGCTGAATCGTCACCGTTGCTTCAACGTGGAAAAGTTCCTTCAACCAAGAAAGGGCCAATCGCGCCACCGCAGCATTTTCACTTGACAATTGCAAGCTGATTGAACGCTTAGAACCAATCAAAATGGTTCCGTCCATACGAGTGAGCCCAGCGAGTAATGACACGCGCTCTGCATCGTCGGTGTATTCCATGCGTAGGAGTTCATTTTTTATTTCATTGGAAACACTCATTCGGTGTCATCCTCCCTGATTTCTCGAAATTGTTTATACAGCCAGTATTGCTTGAACATGCCATTTTTCAAACGAAAATCCTTGTCGGCGTATAGAGTGCGTAACACAGCCTGTGCCAACTTATCCGAATCATGGCGATAGGGGTTCTTTTCATTCACCAAGGAAGTTTCAATCACCTTGGTGTTCATGGTATCAAGTTTTTCATAGTCGACTTTTACGCGGCTACTTGCTTGCAACAAAATATCCGCCAATTCAATGGCAGTTTCGGTCTTGCCATCATCCACAAGCATATAATCCACCATCTCCGAGCAGCTATGATCATAGATGGCTTGTAAATGGTCAGACGCCGTATAATCAGTGGTTTCACCCGGCTGGGTAGTCACGTTGCAGACGTAAATCGTCTTGCAATCGCTTTCGTTGATGGCATCCACCACCTGATGGACACAAAGGTTCGGCATCACCGAGGTATACAAACTCCCCGGTCCCAGAATGACCGCGTCAGCTTCATCAATGGCTTGAAGCACCTCCGGCGACACCTCAGCATAAGGTGGATTGATGGTAAGATGTGCAATTTGCACCTCCGATTCACCGATGTTACATTCACCGCGAACCACAGTGCCATCCACAAGCTCCGCTTGCAATTCGAGAGGCTCGGTGGTAATTGGCAATACACGCCCGCCAATGTGCAAAATCTGGTTGGCAGTGGTCACTGCATTTTGAAAACCGCCACTAATACTCGTTAAAGCAAGCAAAAGTAAATTCCCTAAGCTATGGCCTTTAAGGCCTTCCCCACGAGAGAACCGATAGTTGAAGAGCTGCTCCATGATGTCTTCTTCATCCGCCAGCGCCACAATACAAGAGCGAATATCCCCAACAGGTACCACGTCAAATTCACGACGCAACCGTCCGCTGCTGCCACCGTCATCCCCCACAGACACCGCTGCAGTGATGTTCGATGTATAGTGCTTGAGCCCTTTTAGAAGCACCGAAAGCCCGGTACCGCCACCAATCACAACGATTTTAGGCCCATTTGCAAGCATATTGCTTCGGTAATAGTCGTCCAATTGAGAATGGTTATTCGTTATTTTTCGATACTGTTGTCTAAAATGATAGAGCGATAGGCTTGCAACCACCAACCCCACGACAGCACAAACCAGACCTTGCCCTACGGACAGGTCTGGAATACTTCTCTGCAAGAAATTTACAAAGGATATGAGCAGGGTTTTTGTGGTTTGGTTATTGACCATCGACCATAGCCCAATAATAATCAGAGCAATGGCAATGCCGCCCAATACCGCCCAGCGCTTTAATCCCAACCCTGGTGAATACCAGCGTCGCGTATTAGGCCTTAATTTCAATGGTTGATTCTCCCATTCATTTAGTGGTCGCGATGCTTCAAGTTGACATTATAGCCAGCCTTGATGAGATTATCTGCCAGCTCCACAGCCACTGAGATGCTACGATGTTGTCCACCGGTACATCCAATCGCGATATTCACATCCAAGCGTCCGGAAGCTGCATATTGCGGCAACACCTCACGCATCAAATTGCAATAGCTTTCTAAAAAATGCTTGGCCGAATCACTTGCAAACACATAGTCACGCACCGCTTGGTCACGCCCCGTCAGCGGTCGCAAGGCTGGGTCATAAAACGGATTTTTCAAAAATCGCACATCCATCACAATATCTGCGTCAATCGGAATCCCATGCTTATAGCCAAAGGACTGAATATTCACCACCATGGCTTCTTTTTCGGATTCCCACAGCTTACACAAAGCCTTCTTGAGATCATCCTTAGAAAACTCCGAGGTATCCAAGGTAATGGTCGCAATATCGCGCACACCCTTTAACGCCTCACGCTCGATTTCAATCCCCGCAAGGATAGAACCATCCTCACTCATCGGATGAATACGGCGTGTTTCCTTAAAACGATTCACAAGGACATCCGTGCTGGCTTCAAGATAGAGAATCGTATATTCGATGCCCATTTGACGCAATACCGCCAATTGCTCATCAATGGCTTGAATAAATTGACCGCCACGCATATCAATGACAAGGCAAATCTTGTGAAGATTGCTCTCTGCCTGCACAACTAAATCTGCCAGACGCGAAATCAACGGCGCTGGCAGATTGTCCACGCAGAAGTAGCCCATGTCTTCAAAATAATTGCACGCCAAAGACTTTCCGGCCCCAGAGAGGCCTGTGACAATAACAAATCTTTTTTCTTCACTTGGAAACAACGTGCTCATATGCTACTCCATTCAGAGAAAAATTGTAAGCTACGACTATTCGATTTCGTTTGAAGCGGACCAAACAATATAACGTCCACCCATCACTGCTTCACGTTCAATGGTAAGGGTTTTGCCTTCATCATTGATGAAAAAGAAGCCTTCACCAACGCGATTAGCAGGGGTCCAGCCGTTATAAGCCACCCAATCCATGAAAAGTTCTACGGATTGGTTGTCGTTTTTGCACAAATATTGGATTTGGCTTCCGGTATTTGCAATACGGGTAAACAAATCCCCTTGGATTTTTTCCAATTTGAAAATGGCATTCACCATGTCACGATTTTGATAAACACCAACACTTGCTGCAGCAGCTGCTGCGCCAACAAATAACTTACCTAATTTCATAAAAAGTTCCTCCTTAATCTCTTTAAGGGTATTATTTTGTATAATATACCACAAAAAACAGGCCGTGGGGTACAAAAAAACGACCATCCCCATACAAAAGTTCTATAATTGCTCTCTTTGCATTCTTTTTTGCCTTTGCCCTGCGCTTGCGCCCCTTCTCTAAACTTGCTATATTAACATCAACGGACCATGAAGGAGGACCACCATGAGCAATCCACATCCATCCGAACGCTATAGCTTTATTGAAGATAAAAATCCACGTGAGATCGTGCTGTTGCGTGGCAGTGGCTGTAAATGGCGCCGCTGCCGTTTCTGCAACTATCACCTCGATTTCTCCCTTGACCAAGCCGCAAACGATGCGCTGAATCTCGATGTTCTTTCACATATACAAGGCAAGACCGGTGTCCTTGAAGTCATTAACTCCGGCAGCTTCTCTGATTTAAGCGAAACCACCTTAGCTGCCATCATCGACACCATGAAAGCCCACAACATTCATCGCCTGCACGTGGAATGTCACTGGAACGACCGCGCTGCCATTGCCCCTTTCCGTGCCCGCCTCGAAAAAGAAGGCATCACCCTTAAGGTCAAGGCCGGCATAGAAACCTTTGACGGTCGTTTCCGTGAAACCGTTTTTGACAAGGGCATCCCTGAGGACACTACTCCCGAAGAAATGGCGCAATACTTTAACGAGTGTTGTCTGCTCTTTGGTGTCGAAGGCGAAACCCTCGAGCAAATGCAATCAGATATTCAAATCGGACTCACTTATTTTGACCGCATCTGCATCAATATCATGATTGACAACGGCACACCGGTGAAGCGCAGTGAAAGCGTTGTAAATTTATTCATATCTGACATTCTTCCGAATATTAAAAACAATACCCGTATCGATATCCTACTAAATAACACTGATTTCGGTGTAGGGTGATTTGTAACTAAAAATTAGCAGCCTAAATGAAATTTACTATTTCCTTTAGGCTGCTTTTGCTATATAATTGGACGGATGTAAAAAATTCCATACTATGCATAATTTAAAGTAAAGGAGCTCGATTCTTTTGACGAAAAAAGCGTATTTATGCCTTGAGGATGGCACCGTATTGCACGGAAAATCCTTCGGCGCAGAGGGCACGGTTGTGGCTGAGTTGGTATTTACCACTGCAATGACCGGTTATCTTGAAACCCTCACCGACCCAAGCTACTATGGACAAATCGTTCTCCAGACTTTTCCTTTAATAGGCAATTACGGCATCATTGATGAAGATTTTGAATCCGCCCAGCCGGCACTTCGTGGTTACATTGTGATGGACCCATGTGATCATCCATCTAATTTTCGCGGGACTTCCACCTTGGATGCATACCTCAAAGAAAACAATGTGGTTGGCCTTTATGGCATCGACACCCGTGCCCTTACCAAGCGCATTCGTGAACACGGCGTTATGAATGCGGTGCTCACTACCGACGCAAGCAAGGCAACCCCGGATGGACTCAAGGATTTCTTCATTAGTGATGCCGTTCCTTCTGTTACGACAAAGACGGTAAAAACCACCCCATCCACCACCAATGGTCCCCGTGTGGTGCTTTGGGACTTTGGCGCGAAGGACAATATCGAGCGTGAACTATTAAAACGCGGTGCCACCGTCGTGCGCATGCCTGCCTCCAGCACTCGCGATGATATTCTCGCACAAAAACCGGACGCCATCATGCTCTCTAATGGTCCCGGGGATCCACAGGAAGCCCAAGACGTCATCGGCGAACTCACCAAGCTCCAAGCAGACAAAATCCCTACCTTTGGCATTTGCTTAGGGCACCAGCTCTTGGCACTCAGCCACAGCTTCCGTACCTTTAAACTCAAATACGGTCACCGTGGTGCCAACCAACCGGCACGCGATACCGTCACTGACCGCATCTTTATCACCAGCCAAAACCACGGCTACGCCGTAGATAGCGATAGCATCGACAAAACGATTGCCAATATCCGTTTTGTCAACTCCAACGACAGCACCTGTGAAGGCATCGACTACGTGAACGAACCAACCTTCAGCGTGCAATTCCACCCTGAAGCCTGCGGCGGTCCAAAAGATACCGACTATCTCTTTGACCGATTCTTTGAAATGATGGAGGTTTAAAAAATATGCCATTAAATCCAGAGATTAAAAAAGTACTCGTCATTGGTTCCGGTCCAATTGTCATCGGCCAAGCTGCCGAATTTGACTATGCCGGCACCCAAGCATGCCAAGCACTCAAAGAAAACAACATCGACATTGTTTTGATTAACTCCAATCCAGCAACCATCATGACCGACGAAGCCATAGCCAACCATGTCTACATCGAACCGCTGACCTTGGAAACCATCAAACGCATCATCAAAAAGGAACGCCCTGACGCCATCCTTTCTACCTTAGGTGGCCAAACCGGTCTCACCCTTTCCATGCAGCTCGCGCGTGAAGGCTTCCTTGCCCGCCACAATGTGAAGCTCCTCGGCGCCAATCCGGAAACCATCGACAAAGCGGAAGACCGTCAAATGTTCAAGGATACCATGGCATCCATTGACCAGCCAACCATCGCTTCTAAGGTTGTCACCGACACCGTTTCTGCCATGCAATACGCCGAAGAAATTGGCTATCCTGTTATTGTACGCCCTGCCTTTACCTTAGGCGGCAGCGGTGGTGGGATTTGCAATACCCCAGAAGAACTCAATCAAATTTCTCATAACGGCTTGCAAGCCTCCCCTATTCACCAAATTCTCGTTGAAAAATGCATCAGCGGTTGGAAGGAAATCGAATTCGAAGTCATTCGCGATGCCAAAGGCAACGCCATCACCGTCTGCTCCATGGAAAACTTCGACCCCGTTGGCGTGCACACCGGCGACTCTATTGTCATCGCCCCTGCTGTCACCCTCGCTGATAAGGAATATCAAATGCTCCGCTCTGCCGCCCTTCGCATTGTCGATTCCTTAGGCGTTGAAGGGGGCTGCAACGTACAGTTTGCCCTTCATCCGGAAAGCTTTGAATACGCTGTCATCGAAGTCAATCCTCGCGTGTCCCGTTCCTCTGCGTTGGCATCTAAAGCCACCGGTTATCCAATCGCTAAGATTGCTACCAAAATTGCCTTGGGTTACACCTTGGATGAAATTCCAAACGTTGTAACCGGCAAAACCTACGCCTCTTTTGAACCGGCATTGGACTATGTCGCTGTGAAGTTCCCAAAAT
>Pinky_p2__coassemble_925_pt1 | contig 25683 bp, 22 predicted proteins | sample Pinky_p2__metabat2_high_PE_037 | metagenome-assembled genome bin Pinky_p2 | reverse complement strand
TTTGGGGGAAGTATTAGCGAAGGCTCTTTTTTAGGTAACAATGGTGAGCTTTACAACGTTGTGTCAATTCATCCCCAAAGATTTTCAATGTTCATCCCTAAGGATTGCTGGTTTTTACTCCGCTGTATTTTCCTGCTTGCTTGCATCAAGAGGGAGGGTGACAGTAAAGCAGGTGAGGTTGTCCTTGCTTGTGACTGCAATGGTGCCGTGGTGCAAGGTGACGATTTCCTTGGCAATGGCAAGGCCCAGACCGGCGCCGCCGGTTTCTGTGGAGCGGGAGCTATCAATGCGATAGAACTTATCAAAAAGCTGGTCTAGCTCGTTTGCCGGAATGGTGGGACCGTGGTTGGTCATGGTAAGCCGGACCTGCTCGGCCGATGCACGGGCTTTAATACGAATTTCTGTTCCTGGGTCGCTGTAAGCGATGGCGTTTTTGAGCAAATTATTCAGCACGCGAGCGAGATTTTCTGCATCCCCCATCATTGGGAGCTCATCAGGCTTATCGAGGCTAATCCAATTGCCACGCTTGGTCGCCTGTGGGAAAAATTCTTCGCTCAGTTGCATGAGCAAATAGGAAAGGTCAAAGGAGTCGATATGAATACGCACCTGTTGGAGATTAAAACGCGTGATGTCAAAAAACTCGTTAATGAGGCTTTCTAAACGGCGCGCTTTTTTAAATGCCACATTGGTGTATTTGATGCGGAGCTTGAGAGGCATATCCGGCGCTTCTCGCAAAAGACTCAAATAGCCGATGACCGAGGTGAGGGGGGTTTTGAGGTCGTGGGCCAGATAGGTAATCAGGTCATTTTTACGTGCGTTTTCGCGGTTTAAAGCAGCTTCGTGGCTCTGAATTTTTTCCTTCACCTCGCTCATTTGCACAGCGATGGCGCTGTATTCTTCGGGAAAAACGTCACTGACATCTCTGTCAGAAAAGATATAATCGTGAATCATGGTAGACACCGTTTTTAGGTGGGCATTGGTCATTCGAGTGGCCATCACCTTCGTTGCAATGGCGGTGCAAAGGATGATCATAAGCACCATGGCGGTCAAAAGGCCGAATACCAGCTGCTTGATTTTGAACCAATTTGGACGAAAGACCTCAATGATGGTGCCGGCGCTATTGGTATAGTGTTCATGAGAGGCATAATTCTTTTCCAGCCAATCGACCATCATGCCGTTAAAAAAACCATCCATGATCCAGATTGCACCGATGCAGATTGCTACCAAAAGGAGGATGGTCGCAATAAAACGACGTCTGGACTTGTCTGAGCTAGTCAATTTTATACCCCCTTCCCCATACGGTGCGGATGTATTGGGCACCGTCGGTCACCACGTCCATTTTTTCACGCAAGCGACGGATGTGGACGGCAATGGTATTGTTGTTCTTGCTGTAATATTCCTCGCCCCAAATGTCCTTAAACAAATTTTCAGCGCTGACAACACATCCACGATGCTCACAGAGAATCTGTAAAATAGCAAATTCCGTCGGTGTGAGGGACAACGGTACGTCGTTGAGGGTACATTCCTGCGTATCGATGTTCATCATGAGTCCGCGATGCAAGAGGATGTTTTGCGGCAGGTTGGCGTCGAGGTTGTATTCCTTGTAGCGCCGTAGCTGGGCCTTAATGCGGGCAATGAGCTCCGAGGGTAGGAAGGGTTTGGTCATATAATCATCAGCACCGACGGAGAGACCCGTGACCTTATCCATGGGCTCCCCTTTAGCGGTCAACATAATGATGGGATAGCGATACGCCTTGCGAATGTGTTCGCACAAGGAAAAACCACTGCCATCCGGCAACATAATATCAAGAATGGCCAGATCGAAAGGGCCAAGGTTGATGTGCTTGAGGGCATCGGCTGCTGTGGTGGCAGTTACAACGTCCATTCCTTCATTTTTTAGAAGATATGCAATCAGCTCGAGAATCTCCTTTTCGTCATCCACCAACAAAATGCGTTCTGCCATATAATCGCCTCCTTGGAATTGTTGGTTTCATTATACTAGAGCAAATCAGTGCAATTCTTACTAATTCATTAAGAATTGCAGAAAACCGTTAAAGAAGTGAGTGCGCGGAGCAAAACATCGACCAAGCAGGTGGCGAAGGTACCGCAGATTTTGTTGCTCAAGCCATTGCCGTTTATTGCGAAAATCATCAATAATGAAACAGCCGAGATGAGCATCTCGGCTGTTTTGTGTGGAATCGAATAGGGGTCGAAAATTATAAGTAATATTAATTTGCAAGAAAATGAAAAAAAGTTATAATCTAGAAAAGACTGAAAATATTGATAATAATATTTTGGTAGGAGGGGATAGTATGTCTGAGCACGAAGTCATGTCTGTCGTTAGAAAGATAAACATAGCGATATGGAGTATTTTGCTTGTAAATGTATTAGTAGGACGATTTTTTCCGTTGTTTTATGAGGTGATATGGATTGCGGCACTTGTTTTTATGGCGTTAACAAGCGGTGTCACGCTCTATAATAAATTTTCTGTGACAAATTTGCTCTTTCAAGGCGGTATTTTTACGTTGGTGTTGGTGCTTGTTTTGCTTGTATAGGAGGTTGTGTGATGAAACGACGGATTGTGCCAACGTTGCTCTGGGCGTTGGTTTTTTACGTCATTGGATATATCGTTTTACCAAAAGCGCATAGTATTTTTTATCCTCTTATCACGGCACTTATTGTGGTGCAGTATGACTTTAGTTTGGTCAAACAAAATGTATCAATGAAAAAACGTATTGTTTCTGTGGGGGTATTGTGTATGATTGTTATCGCTATTTCTTGGATATTTGATTCGATAGTGGCACCGTTCTTGTTGAGATAACATATAAACGCCTGCACCGATTGATGCAGGCGTTTGTGCTATTTTTCCAAACTCTTTTCATCTAATAGGAAATCATAGATATTCATGGTGAGGATGCCGTTTTCATCGTAATAAGTTGGGACGATGTCTTTCGTGATGATGATTTTTTTGAAGGAATCGTCAATTTTTTTGAATGGACGGATTTCTTGGGTGCGCTTGGATTCATCCGGTAAGGCGTAGGCAGATTGGATATAGTAGCGTTCCGAGCCGAGATTGCAGACAAAGTCGATTTCTAATTGTTTGCGCACGTTGTTGCCGTTTTCATTTTTTTCGCTGGTTTCTACCACACCAACATCGACTTGATAGCCACGCAATCGAAGCTCGTTATAGATGACGTTTTCCATGGCGTGGGTTTGCTCAAATTGACGGAAGTTGATGCGAGCGTTGCGCAAGCCGAGATCGGAGAAATAATATTTTTTGGGGGTTTCGATGTAGGCCTTTCCCTTGATGTCATAGCGCATGGCGGCTTCGATGAGAAAGGAGTCTTCAAAGTAATCGAGATATTTTTTGAGGGTGTTTGCGGTTACCTTGGCATTTTTCTTGCTTTTGAAGGTTTTTTCGAGTTTGGTAGGATTGGTGAGAGATCCGATTGCTGAAGATAGGAGATTGAGGAGGTCTTCCAAAATATCCGGATTTCTCACACGGTGGCGTTTTGTAATGTCGCGCAGATAGATTTCATCGAAGAGATTTTGCAGAGTGACTGCTTTGTCAGCGGTGTTTTCTCGGAGCACCACCATTGGAATGCCGCCATAGAGCATATAATCACTAAGCCCCATGTAACGGTCGCCCGGATAGACGCTCATAAATTCTGCAAAGCTCAGTGGATACATATGAATTTCATCGCCACGTCCGGCAAATTCGGTAATGATATCTTTAGAAAGAAATTTGGCGTTGCTACCGGTGACGAACACATCCATGTTATCCTTGCGGAGATAGCCGTTTAGAACGCTTTCAAAGCAATCGAGAAGTTGTATTTCGTCTAGGAGAAGATAATGCATGGCATCATCGGTTATTTGGCTTTGGACGTAGGAAATGAATTTTTCAGGATCGGCGCCGCGTTTTTCTTTTTCGAGTGTGATGAGACTATCACCCATGGCGCTAATATCCTCTGCCGAATCAAAGGCGAAGCGAATAATGTGATCGGAGGGGATGCCGCTCTCCAAAAGATGATGATAGAAAAGGGTGTTGAGCAAATAGGATTTCCCACAGCGGCGAATACCGGTGACGATTTTAATGAGCCCGTTCCCTTTTTTTTGAATGAGCTTATTGAGATATAAATCACGTTGTATTTCCATGAAAAGCCTCCTATTTAGAAAGGATTTTTGCAACAAATTGCACTTTTGCTTTCTATTTTGACAGATAATGGAAGGCTTATCAATGAAATAGTGATTTTTAGAAAGGATTTTTGCAATTAGTTGCAGTTTTGCTTCGTAAAATCATTAATTCGTATCTTAATAGACGCGAAAAGAATGATTTTAGAAAGGATTTTTGCAATTAGTTGCACTTTTGCTTTCTAAAACCACTTATTCGTATTGCTTGTGCACTAAAAAAGACCATTCCTTTTTGGAATGGTCTTTGTGTTTTTATAGAAGCACTTATGCCAATTTTGCGTCGAGGCGTTCTGCGATGGCATCGAGGAATTGTTCGGAATTCACAGCGTGCTTGTTTTCGATGGTGGAGAGGCCCATGAGGTCTTTGGTCATGGTGCCGCTTTCGATGGTTTCGATGGTGGCTGCTTCGAGGGCATCGGCGAATTTTTGCAAGTCTTCGAGGCCGTCTTTTTCGCCGCGTTTACGGAGGGCACCGGTCCATGCGAAGATGGTTGCCACGGAGTTGGTGGAAGTTTCTTCGCCTTTGAGGTGCTTGTAGTAGTGGCGTTGTACGGTGCCGTGTGCTGCTTCGTATTCGTAGTCACCGTCTGGGCTAACGAGAACGGAGGTCATCATTGCAAGGCTGCCGAATGCGGTTGCAACGAGGTCGCTCATGACATCGCCGTCGTAGTTTTTGCAAGCCCAGATGAAGCCGCCTTCGCTACGTACCACGCGAGCGACTGCGTCGTCGATGAGGGTGTAGAAGTATTCGATGCCGGCTTCGTCGAAGCGTGCCTTGTAGTCACGGTCGAAGACTTCTTGGAAGATGTCTTTGAAGCGGTGGTCGTAGATTTTGGAGATGGTGTCTTTGGTTGCAAACCATACGTCTTGCTTGGTATCAAGAGCGTAGGTGAATACAGCGTTGGCAAAGCTTTCGATGGATGCATCGCGGTTGTGCATGCCTTGGATGACGCCCGGTGCGGAGAAGGTGAAGATTTCCTTTTCATCGGTGCGGCCGTCTTCATATTCTACTTTGAGGCTTGCTTTTGCAGGAGCGTCTACGCGAAGTTCGCTGTTTTTGTAAACGTCGCCGTATGCGTGACGTGCAACGGTGATTGGTGCCTTCCAAGTGCGTACGAATGGGTGGATGCCATCAACGAGGATTGGCGCACGGAATACGGTGCCGTCCAAGATGGCACGGATGGTGCCGTTAGGGCTCTTCCACATTTCTTTGAGGTTGTATTCCTCAACACGTGCTGCGTTCGGGGTGATGGTCGCGCATTTTACACCAACACCGTATTTTTTGATGGCATTGGCAGCGTCAACGGTTACTTGGTCGTTGGTTTGTTCGCGATATTCCAAACCGAGGTCGTAGTATTCGGTCTTGAGGTCCACATAAGGGAGGATGAGCTTGTCTTTGATCCAAGCCCAAAGGATACGGGTCATTTCGTCGCCGTCCATTTCGACAAGCGGCGTGGTCATTTTAATTTTTTCCATCAATGAAAGACTCCTTTGTCATATTATTATCTTCATTTTACTGTAATGGTGGGGGTTGGTGCAACTGCCAGAAAAGCACTTTTATTATTTCCGTAAGATGTTATAATTTAGTAGAAGTAGCTTGCGGCGCGGTAACACGCTGCAGGGTGCGGACAATGATGGATCAGGCAGTGACAGGAGGTCACTTTATCATGAAATTTTTTGCAAAAAAAATAATGGCACTCACCTTAACGGGGGCATTGCTTTTTACGGCGGTGCCGGCTTGCGCCGTAGAATCTGTACCACCGGTGCAAAAGACTGATGATGCAAGCACATCAACCGATGTGCCGGAAACACCGGAGGTGACGGTGACTACGCCGGCCTACCATGATGGGCATTATCAAGGTGGCACGGCGGTGAGCGGGCTGCTTTTGGTGAATAAAAAATATAAGCTACCGGCAAGCTATGCGCCAAGTCATGCCGGTGGTGCCGGTCAGAGCTTGGCTCTTTACGGCGAGGCCCAGCAAGCCATGCAGCGTTTCTTGGCAGATTGCAATGCCCAAGGCAACAGTATGTATGTGCTCAGTGCGTACCGTAGCTATAATGTGCAGGCGTGGCTTTTTCAAAGCTATGCACAGGCGCATGGGGAAGACAAGGCCAATACTTTTTCTGCCCGTGCCGGTCAAAGCGAGCACCAAAGCGGGTTGTCCTTTGACGTAGGCGACGCCCAACACAGTGCTCACAATTTGGAAATCAGTATTGAAAAGTTTCCCGGTGTACAATGGATGATGGAACACTGCGCCGATTACGGTTTTATTTTGCGTTTCCCAAAGGGCAAGGAAGCCATTACCGGCTATCAATATGAGCCTTGGCATTTCCGTTATGTTGGGGTGAAGGCCGCTAAGGAAATCCAAGAGAGCGGTTTGACTTTAGAAGAATTTGTCGGTGCGGTCGGAGAGCGCAAGATTGCTCTTGGGCGCAGCGACAATAATATGCATGTTGATGGTGTGGGGCGTAAGGTATCGAGCTATACCATTGAGGAATTGAACTATTTCCGTCTGCGCGATTTGGCAACCATTCTAAAGGGGACGGATGTGGCGTTTGAAGTGGGCTATGATGCGGAAAAGAAAATGATTTCCATTACCAGCCACACCGATTATACCGAAGCTCCAACCTTGGTGCGTTTGGACCGCAACGATATTGCTGTGCCAAACACCCTTCCGGTGATGGTGGACGGACAGATTGTACAGCCAAAGGCCTATACGGTGGATGGTTTTACCTACTTTAAATTACGTGATTTAGGGGATTTGTTGGGCTTTAGCGTGTCTTGGGACAGCGACCTTCGCAGTATGGTTATTGATACCAAGGGGGCACCACCGATTGAAAGTCTGATTGAGACCCCTTAAAAGGGAGAATGTGCCGCATTCGGCGGCTTTTGGAATCGATGGATTCAATGGAAAGGATGAATGGACGTGTTTGAACTCGAAAACATTGCACAGGAGCTCGAAACTATTTTGCAGGAAATGGTAGAGCGTCAAGCACCACAGGATGATGACATTTTTGTGATCGGTTGCTCAACCAGCGAGGTGATTGGCAAGCGCATCGGTAAGGCAGGAAGCCCTGAAGTGGCTGCGGCACTTTTTCCGGTGTTACGCCGTTTTGCCGCAGAGCATCATTTGCACTTGGCCTTTCAGTGCTGTGAGCATTTAAATCGCAGTCTTGTGGTAGAACGTGAAACCATGCGCCGCTTTGGCCTCACTGAGGTGAGTGCGGTGCCTCATTACCATGCCGGTGGCTCGATGAGTAGTCATGCGTATCGTCATATGACCAATCCCGTGGTGGTAGAGGGCTTGCATGCAGGCTATGGCCTTGATATCGGTGAAACCATGATTGGCATGCATATGCGTCCGGTGGCGGTGCCAATGCGCCTTGCCCATCGTAGCATCGGTGAAGCCCGTGCCAACCCAAGCTTTTCTCGTCCGCGTTTGATTGGCGGGGTGCGTGCGCGCTACACCCTTGAAGATGCCGATGCCTTCGGTAAAGATGAATAAATAAAAAGACGCCTTCCTATGTGCAGGAAGGCGTCTTTTTGTAAAAGCAATAAAAAAAACGACGGCTTAGGAGTGATTTCTAAGCCGCCGTTTTAATAGCTATAACGGGTGTGCCGCCGGGTGGGGCCGGCGGCAGTCAACCCAAGGCCTCTTGGCGCAATTTGAGTATGACTGCGTTTTCGACGTATTGTGTGTGTGTGTTGTATCTGGTCAGAAAGGATGCAGTTTTAGGGTCTGTGAAGGCTGCGCCAGAGTGTTGTAAAGGAAAGCTGATAGGATTGACGCTATTATGCAGATTTCCTATACTGTTAACAGTATAACCCGTTCACCCATGAACGAATCAAGATGAAATTAGAGGATTTTACTATGGATACGAAGAATTTATATAAGATTTCAGAGGTGGCGCACGCTTGTAACGTGTCGCGAAGCACCATTTTGCGAATGGAGGAAAAGGGACTGCTGACGCCCTACTATGTATCGGCGGACAGCGGGCGGCGTTATTATGACAATTACGATGTGGCGAAGATCAACCATATAGAGCATTTTAAGGAGATGGGGCTGACAACGGATGAAATCCTTGCCTACTACGATTCTAAGGGAGGAGAGCAGGCGGTATTACAGCGTCTAGAGGAAAAGCTCTATCATTTTCAGCGCAGTGTAGAGGAAATGCGTGTGCGGGTTCGCAGAACAGCGGATATAACGGTGCAGTTGATTGATATGCCGGCAGAGGTTTGCTGTGTGCGACGCGGAGAGGGGCGCACGGCGGAGGACGTTGCATCGGTGATGTTTGATTTTTATACGGATTGCGTCAAGCGTGGTGTGAATTTAGCGCGCAGACCACTGTTTACTGTATTGGAGAGCCACGCTTATATGGAAAGAAATTTTGAGCGTGGACTGTTTCCTTTTCAGGTGTGTATCCCGGTGATGGCGGACAAGGCACCGGCGGATGCCGTAGAATTTCCGGCGTGCAAGGCGCTGACGGTGGTTTATTACGGTGGCTACCATCGTAATAATGAGGCTTGGGCACGCTTGGCGAAAGAAATCAAGGAACGCGACTTGATGCCTACGGATTGGCCGCGCTCGATTGGTGTGGTTGCAGATTATACGGGACGAGAAATTGACAGAGAACGCTGGTGCACGCGTATTGCGGTGCCGGTGGCACCGGCAGTACATGAATAGGTGCGTCAAATTGGGCTGAAATGTGGGGATATTGTGAGGTTTTCAAAAAAACCTGCTCATAATTGTCATTGTATAGTATAATAGGTCAAGAATTATTACTTTATATATCATATTTAAGGAGGGCTCATATGTCGAACTATTCGCATGTATTTCCGCGGGCGGAGCTCAAAGCGGAAGCCAAACGATTGATGCGTCCAAACTGGGTGACCATCTTGCTTGTGACGTTGATTTATTTGATTTTTATGGGGATTGATGGATATACCTATTCCAGCTATCTCCCAAGCACGACGGTGACGACTTCAAGCAGTGAGTTTTATTATTCCGTATCCGGTGCATCCGGGCTCTATGCCACCTATATGGGGGACAACATGGACCTCGGGCACATGGTGCTTGGGGCGTTGATTGCTTTTATTTCCGCCATCTTGATTCAAGGGGTTATGAGCTATTGCTACACCGCCTTTTTTATTAGAATGGCAGAGCATAAGGGCGAAAAAATGACCTTCACCACCTTTGTCGAAGGCTTTAGCGATGCCATTAAGGCAGTGTTGGCGTTCTTGTGGCAATACCTTTGGACGATGATTTGGGGCTTAACCGCTCTTCCGGGTGTGGTGCTGGTTTTGATTGGTTCCTTTGCCTTTTTTGAACCAGGCGTTGGCGATGGCACTTTGACTGCGATGGTGCTTATTGGGGTCTTCTTACTCATTGCCGCAGCAATTATTACAGTGATGGCGACCTTGCGCTATGTGTTTATGTATCAAATCATCGCCGACGGGCGTGGCAAAATTGGCGCGCGTCAGTCCATGCGTTATTCTATTGCGATGCTCAAAAACCATCTTGGGGATGTGTTCTTCTTGGCACTTTCTTTCTTGCCATGGTTATTGTTAGGGGCGTTTACTTTTGGAATCGCTTTCTTTTATGTTTTGCCATACATGGAATCCACCTATGCGTTGAGCTATCAGTGGTTCCGTGACGAGGCTTTCCGTGAAGGCCGTTTGGATCCGGCTGCTCTTGGCTATGTTGAGCAAAAAAGCGCACCGGTAGCCACCCCTCAAGCACCGCTTACCACCAAGGCCGAAGCGGCAGCGCCGGAGATTGCTGACAGTGATGCCGTCGATGTTGTGCCGGTGGCAGAGGATGCGCCGGTGGTCAATGAGGCGGACGATACAACAAAGGAGGAACGCCATGAGTGAACCTAATCAACAGCCATACATGCGTGTCGATGACCTGCATGAGCATGCGGCGTCATCATCGGATGCGCCTAAGAAGAAAAAGAAACGCGGCAAGTGGTTGGCGTTTTTTGTAGCCATTGGGATTTTGGTGGTCTGTGCTGCCATTGCGGGTGGGCAGTTCTTTGCTGACACCGCCCATGACGGTCCCTTTGCCAGCGGTGAAAAAAACGTGGTCATGATTGACGTGAAGGGCGAGATTACTGCCGAAGGCGATACCTACAATCAACAATTTATTTTGAATCAAATCAACGAAGCGAAAAACGACAGTGATAACAAGGCCATTCTTTTGATGCTCGATACCCCTGGTGGCAGTGTCTACGAATGTGACGAGGTTTACAATAAGCTCCTTGAGTACAAAAAGGAAACCAAGCGTCCGATTTACGCGTATTGTGAATCCATGTGTGCTTCGGCAGGGTACTATATTGCCAGCACCGCCGATGCCATCTATGCCAATCGCAACAGCCTCGTTGGTTCTATTGGCGTCATTACCGGTCAATTTGTGGACGCCACCCAGCTTTTGGATGATTTGGGCGTGAAGATTACCACTGTGCACAGCGGCGCCAATAAGCTCATGGGTGCGATGTACGAAGCCCCAACGGAAGAGCAAATTGCCATCATGCAAAGCATCAGCGATGAATACTATGCCCAATTTGTGGGCGTGGTGGCAGACGGGCGCGGGATGACCACCGAGCAAGTAAAGGCCCTTGCCGACGGGCGTATTTATTCTGCCAGTCAAGCCAAAGGCAATGGCCTGATTGATGAAATCGGTACCATCGACGATATGGACAAGCACATCAAGAAGGAGGTTGGCGAGAATGTGCGCTTCTATCATGAGGTCTATGAACAAAGCCCTTATGCCTCTCTCCTTGGAGGATTAAAGAGTGCCATCGACAGCCGCTCGATGTCCAGTGAGTTGGCAAGCAGCGTGAAGACCATCGAAGAGATGAATATCACCGAACCGATGTATCTCTATCAACCGTAAGTTTTAGAGCCGCAGACCGTAGGTCTGTGGCTCTTTTTCTTGACTTTGCGGGGGCTTACGCATAAAATAAAAGGAGCTATGAAGGGGCTTATTGTACCATTCTTTATCTAGAGAGCCGGTGGTTGCTGCAAACCGGTTAAAGAGGGTATGATGTTCCACCCCGGAGCGTTGGTGTAATGGCCACGGTTGGCACCGTTATCTGCCGCAAAGTGATGACGGTATGTGCCGTCATAAACTGGGTGGTACCGCGGAATTCTCCGTCCCTATGTGATAGGGGCGGTTTTTTTATTTTTAGGAGGAATAGGCATGAACATCCTATTAGAGGAACAGCTTTGCGACGAAGCCATGGATGCATTGCAGGTTTCGGGTGCAGAGGTCGCCATTGACCCAAGCCTTGACGGAATCGGTGTGGCGGATGCGGTGATTTTGACCGGACGCAGTCCTGTCCCTGATGCCTTATATGAGGAACAATCCCCACTTTCTGTGGTGGGCTGTTTGAGCGCGAATAATGCAAACTTTGATTTATCACGTGCGACCCGTGCCGGCCGCATGGTGTTGGTGCCGCATTACGGTGAGGCTGCTTCAGTCGCGGAATATGCCATGCGCGCGATGCTTGATATGGCACGCAATCGTGCAGATGGTGCCGTTGAGCTTAAGGGTAAGACCATCGGTTTTTTGGGATTTCCTCCATTAGCGGGAGAAATTGCTCAGCGTGCCAATGCCTTTGGCATGAAGGGCCTTTGCTATGACCCTGAACTGAACCGTGGTCGTGCCATGCTGCACAATGTCGAGCGCACCAATTTGGTGGACCTGTTTGTACGCAGCGACTTTGTGCTTTTGGTGCAGCCTGCCAGCGAGTGGAGCAAGGGCATGATTGGCAAGGATGAAATCCAGCTTCTGCAAAAGGGCGCTGGGTTGATTTGCCTGACCGACCCACAGATTTTCCGTTGGGATGAATTGGTGATGGCCCTCGATTGGGAATACCTCACCCATTTTGCCATTGATTTGCCACAAAACCGTGCCCACTTGGCGCGGGAGGTCAAAAAATACGGCCTCGTTACGGTGAGTGAGGCTGCCAATACCCGCGAAGCCCGCTTGGCCAATCAGGTGGAAATGGCGCAAGACGTGGTGGCAGCGTTGCGTGGGGCACAGGTGGAAACCGCCGTTAATATGACGCGCGTACACCTTGCCAACCTAAAAGAAGGCAGTGAATGGTGTAATCTCGCCCATACTCTGGGGCTCTTTATGGGGCAACGCATGAAGGGCATTGGTGGCAAATGCACCATTACCGAAAGTGGCAATGTGCCATGTACCGAAAGTGATGCCATTGTGGCAGCCCTTTTGGAGGGGATGGCAAAGGGCCTTGGTGAAACCACGATTAACCGCATCAATGCGGTTTTGTGGGCAGAAGAAAAAGGCTTAAATTTAAGCATCGAAAAGATTCCGGATGCAGCGGAAAGTCGTTTGCATCTTTCGGTGGAAACCCGCGAAAGCCATTTGCAAGTGGCTGGGACCCGAAGCGGCGAGCAGTCCATTATTGTACAGGTGGACGATTATGTGGTGCATGCGCAACCACGCACCCATTTGCTCTTGGTGCCGCATATCAATCGCCCAGGCTTGGTGGGGCAGATTGGGACCCTTTTGGGCGAAAAAAATGTGAACATCGCAGAAATGGTACTCGGCCATAAGCCGCAGGATCGCACCACTGCGTTGATGTGGATCCATATCGAAGAAGCACTGGATAAATCCATCAGCGAAGAAAGTCGTAAGCTCGCCAGTGTGCTTAATATGGAATATATTCATTTACCAAATCAAGTTTGATTCTATTTAGGAGGGACTACTAATGTTAGATATTAAAGAAATGCGTCGTGACCCTGAACGTGTGGCAAAGGCGGTTGGCCGCCGTGGCAAAGAAATTGATATGAAGCCTTTCCTCGAAGCTGATGAAAAGCGTCGTCAAATCATCGCAAAGGTCGAAGAATTACAAGCACAACGTAACGCCAAGAGTAAGGAAGTCGGCCAACTCAAGCGCAACGGTGAAAATGCCGATGCACTGATGGCAGAAGTGAGTGCGATTAAGGAAGAAATCGAAAAGCTCGAAGCGTCCAAGGAAGATGTGGACAAATTCGTGACTGAGTTTGTCGCAAGTATTCCAAATATGCCAAAGGATGACATTCCGGACGGCGGCGAAGACGACTACCATGTAGAACGCACCTGGGGCACCCCACGTGAGTTCGATTTTGAACCAAAGGCGCACTGGGAACTCGGCGAAGCCCTCGATATTCTCGACTTCAACCGTGCCGCAAAGGTCACCGGTAGCCGCTTTGTGTTCTACAAAGGCTTGGCTGCACGCTTGGAACGTGCTGTGATTGCATTCATGATTGATATGCACACCGACAAGCACGGCTATACCGAACTCATTCCACCATACATGACCAACAGCACCTCTGACTTTGGGACCGGTCAATTGCCTAAGTTTGCGGAAGACATGTTCCATTTGGAAAACACCGACTACTACCTCATTCCAACCGCGGAAGTGCCTGTGACCAACTACCACAGAGATGAAATCCTCACCGAAAAGGATCTCCCTGTCAAATACTGTGCATTCAGCCCATGCTTCCGTTCCGAAGCCGGTTCTGCCGGTCGTGACACCCGTGGGATTATTCGTCAACACCAATTCCACAAAGTAGAAATGGTGAAGCTTGCACATCCTGACCATTCCTGGGAAGAACTCGAAAGCCTTACCAACGATGCAGAAGAAGTGCTCCAAGCATTGGGCCTTCCATATCGTGTGATTACCTTGGCAGCAGGGGACATCGGCTTTAGCTCCGCAAAGACCTACGACATCGAAGTATGGCTTCCAAGCTACGGCAAGTATCGTGAAATCTCCTCCTGCTCCAACTTTGTAGATTTCCAAGCACGCCGTGCCAATATCCGCTTCCGTGACAACGATGGCAAGGTGCGTTATGTGCATACCTTAAACGGTTCCGGCTTGGCAGTAGGTCGTACCGTTTCTGCAATCATGGAAAACTACCAAAACGAAGACGGCAGCATCACCATTCCGGAAGCACTCGTTCCTTACATGCACGGTTACACTGAAATTCGCTAATTTGTAAGGGGATATGGAATCAATGAAAAAAGAATTGGATTTTACACGCATTCATCGATTCGTATTCGATGATGTACATATCATGCTCGACGTCAACAGTGGCTCTGTCCATGTGACTGACGAAGCAGTGGATGCCTTCTTGGATGCCCTCGAAGAAGGCCAAGGGTGGGACGATGCCATTGCAATCACCGCAAAGACCTACGGCGAAGAAGATGCCAAGGACATTGCCGAAGGCATTGAATATTTGATTGACGAAGGCATGCTCTTTAGCGATGTGGACTTTGGCGATTATACTCCGCATACTCAACCAATCGTTAAAGCGATGTGCTTGCACATGGCTCACGACTGCAATTTGCGCTGCGGCTATTGCTTTGCCGATACCGGCGCATATGGCGGTGGGCGCTCACTTATGAGCCTCGAAGTCGGCAAGAAAGCCATCGACTTCCTCATGGAAGCAAGTAAGCATCGCACCCACGTTGAAATTGACTTCTTTGGCGGCGAACCACTCTTGAACATGGATGTGTGCAAGCAAGTGGCAGAATACGCCAAGGAAAAGGCCGCTGAAAAGGGCAAAATCGTGAAGATGACCATGACCACCAACGGCGTGCTCTTAGACGATGCCTGCGCTGCTTGGCTCAACGAAGAAGAAATGGATGCCGTTCTTTCCTTGGACGGGCGTCCTGAGGTGCATGACAACATGCGTCGCTTTGCCGGCGGTCAACCAAGCTATGAAGTGTGCAAAAACCACTTCCAAAAGTTTGTTGACGGTCGTGACCACAAGCAATACTATCTCCGTGGGACCTACACCCACTTCAACCCTGATTTTGCCAAGGATGCCATCCACATGGCAGATGACCTGGGCTTCAAGGAACTCTCCTTGGAACCGGTGGTAGGGCCAAAGGAATTGCCTTACACCTTGACCGAAGAAGACAAGCCGGTCATCCTTGAAAACTACAATATCCTCGCACGTCACTACCTCCAACGTTGGCGTGAAGGCAAGGGCTACAATTTCTTCCACTTTAATGTGGACTTTACCGGTGGCCCATGCTTGCCAAAACGCTTGAGCGGTTGTGGCTCCGGTCATGACTACCTCGCCGTGAGTCCGGAAGGGGATCTCTACCCTTGCCACCAATTCGTGGGCGAAGAAGATTACAAAATGGGGACCGTTTTCACCGGCATCGAAAAGCCTGAAATCGCCGAACGTTTCCAAAAGGCCAACGTCCTCACTAAGCCAACCTGCATGAAATGCTGGGCACGCTTCTTCTGCAGCGGCGGTTGCCATGCCAACAACATCCGTTACGGCGGTGGCATCAACGAACCGTACGAATACGGTTGTGATTTGCAACGCAAGCGCATTGAAGCCGCCATCTATGTACAAACCGTGAAGATGCTCGAAAGCGCCGAAGGAGGCGAGGACCAATGAGTGGTCTCTTGCCATCCTTTGCAGACCCTGTAAAAGCCCCTCGTGTGGCCTTTCAGGGGATTGAAGGCTCCTTTAGCGACGGCGCCTGCCAAAAGGTCTTTGGCCCTGAGGTGGAACGCGTTGGCATGCCACACTTTCACTATGTGGTAGAAGCGGTGTGCAAGGGGGAATTCGATTACGGCGTGCTCCCAATCGAAAACTCTTCCACCGGGAGCATCAATGACGTGTATGATTTGCTCAACGACAACCCATGCTACATTGTGGGTGAAACCGCCCTTGAAATCACCCAAAACCTTATGGCGGTACCGGGCACTAAGCTTGAGGATGTGAAATTTGTCTATTCCCATCCCCAAGGCCTCGGTCAAAGCCAACGCTTTTTATTGCAGCATGGCATTGAGCCACGCCCTTATGCGGATACTGCAATGAGCGCACGCTTCATTGCCGAAACCCGTCCGGAAGGCGGCGCAGCCATTGCTTCCAAGCAAGCGGCAGAAGTGTACGGCCTAGATATTTTGGTGCCACACGTCAATTTCAACTACTCCAATATCACTCGCTTTGTGGTGATTCGTAAAGACCCTGAAATCACCGATGCTCAAAACAAGGTCAGCGTGGTCTTTAAGACCGCCCACCGTCCGGGGGCACTCCTTGAAGCATTGCGCTTTATTGCCGATGCCCACATCGACATGAGCCGCATTGAATCACGTCCGGTGATTGGCAAGCCTTGGGAATACAGCTTCTATGTGGACCTCTTAGGGCGTTGGGACAATGCGGATTTTATCCATTGTCTGGAACAAATGCAGGAAGTCACCGAAGATTTCCGCGTTTTGGGTACCTACGAAGCCGCAGAGCCGCACTATCTCTAAATCGAAAGGAGATGCCATAATGAAAGATCTCTTTTCCCTCGTTGTCGGCGAAGACAACGTGAAACTCAACGAACCCCTCAGCGCTCATACCACCTTCCACATTGGTGGCCCTTGTGATGCGATGGTTTTTCCGCACAGCGTGGATGAACTTGTCGAAGTGGTACGCATCTGCAAGCAGGAAGGCTTGGACTACTTCGTGCTTGGGAAAGGGAGCAACATCCTTGTTTCTGACAAGGGCGTGCGCGGTGTGGTAATTGCCACCGAGTGCTTGCGTGCCCTCTTTATTCAAGATACTGCCATCTGTGCCAGTGCAGGTCTTTCCCTCATCAATGTGAGCAAAGCCTGTGCCGAGCTCGGTTTGAGTGGCCTTGAATTTGCCAGCGGCATCCCTGGGAGCATCGGCGGTGCAGCCTATATGAACGCCGGTGCCTATGACGGCGAAATGAAGGATGTGGTGACGAGCGTGACCGTACTCGATGAAGCAGGGAACGTTCGTGAAATCCATGCCAGTGAGATGAACTTTAGCTATCGTCACAGTCGCCTCAAGGATGAACCCCTCATCTGCTTGGCGGTGACCATGCAACTCAAGGACGGCGACAAGAAGGACATCCTTGCTCACATCGCCGACCTCAGCGAACGTCGCAGCAGCCGTCAGCCGTTGGCGCTTCCTAGTGCAGGGAGCACCTTTAAGCGTCCAACCGGCTACTATGCCGGCCCACTCATTATTGAAGCGGGTCTGCAAGGCTATACCGTAGGCGGTGCCCAAGTCAGCACCAAGCACGCAGGCTTTGTTGTCAACGTTGGCGATGCCACCGCCAATGACGTCATCACCCTCATCCATCACGTGCAACAAACCGTCAAGGAACACCACGGTGTGAACCTTGAAACCGAAGTGCGCTTTATCGGCGAATGGGACGACCATCCGCTCTATCATGAGATTTTGCGTGCTGAATAATACCAACAAAAAAACCTTGCTTCCAATCGCGGAAGCAAGGTTTTTTTTATTTATAGCACTTGGCTGATATGCAAGACCTTCAAATCCTTGTGTTGTTGTTCGATTTTGCCGAGCTGCATGAGGCAGCTTGGGCATTCGGCGACGATGATGTCGGCGCCGGTGGCTTTGAAGTCTTGGTATTTGTTTTCCAGAACCTTTGCGGAGGTTTCAGGGAAATCCAGCTGAAAGGTGCCTGCGCCGCCACAGCACATGGTGGCATTGGCGGCAGGAAGGTAAGTCACTGCCTGTTCTAAGAGGGCTTGCGGTTCCTTGTGGATGCCTTGCCCGCGGTTGAGGTGGCAGGAGGCGTGGTAGGTCACGCGGAGTTCCTTGTGCGGCGTTGGCGTGTAGCCCACCGCATAAAGGTATTCGCTAAGGCCCATGATTTTTTTGCTAAAGGTGCGTGCGCGCTCCTTCATTTCCGGGTCATCGGCAAACAAATCGGCGTATTCTTTCAATGTGGCACCACAGCTGCCGCAATCGGTCACAATAAGGTCGTAGGCTTCAAGGGCGGTAATGTTCTTTTTGGCAAGGGCCTTGGCTTCTTCTGTCATGCCGTGGGAATGTTGTGGGAGTCCGCAACAATCCACCGTCGGTACTTCCACCGTACGACCGGTCTTTTTGAGGAGGTTGACGCTTGCCTTGGCGGCCTCCGGAAAGAACATCTTCATGGCGCAGCCTTTAAAGTAGGCAATGTGTTTGACGGTGGTGACATCCACATCACTGCGTGGGGCGGTGTCGCCAAAGTTCGCCGGGCCGCCGGTGACAGGGGCCTTGTGGTTGGCCGGTAAGAGCCCGCGGGTGAGGCGCGGAAATTGCAGGGTTTGGGCCAAGGCAATGGCAGGGCGGCCGATGGATTTGAGGGGGCGGTTGGCCATGCCGTTGCCAATCAAGCGGGTTTTTAAAGGCAAGCCGTAGTCCTCGCGCAGCCATTGGCGCACTTCAATCATTGCTTGGTCGGTCATAACCTTTCCCGGACAAACCTCGGTGCAAGCCTTGAAGAGCAAGCAATAGTCGAGGGCGTCGCGGAGGGCTTTTTCGCCGCCGTCGAGCTTTCCTTCCAAAAAGGCGCGGGCAATCGCGATTTTGCCACGCGCCGTGGCGCGGTCAATGCGGTTGACCTTGTAGAGGGGGCAGACCGTGGTGCAGGCGCCGCAACGGTCGCATTTTTCGACGATGGCTTTGAGTTTTTCAGTGTGTTCTTGGTTCATGGTGCTCACCGATTAAAAATCTTTCCTGGGTTTAAGATGTTGTTTGGATCAAGCGCCTTTTTGATCAACAGAGAAGCATCAATTTCGGTTTTTTCGAGGGCGATGTCAATGTACGGCTGCTTGGAGATGCCGATGCCATGCTCCCCACTGAGCATGCCACCGCAGTCGACCGCCGCTTGGAAAATTTCGCCCACACAGTCATGCACCTTTTCCTTCATCCCAGGTTGGGAGAGGTCGGTGAGAATGGATGGGTGCAAATTGCCGTCGCCGGCATGCCCAAAGATGGACACCATGAAGCCGTAACGGTTACAAATCTCAACGATTTTTTTGGAGATGGCAGGCAGCTCAGAGCGAGGCACAGTGATGTCCTCACCCACGCGGTCCGGTGCCAATACCTTGATGGCGGTGCTGAGCTTATTGCGAAGGCTCCACAAACGGGTACGTTCCGCATTGTCTGCCGCCAAGGTGAAACTGGTGGCGCCACAGGCGCGGCACACCGCTTCAAGGGTTGCCATGTCGCTTGCACAAATTTCCTCGGTGGCGCCGTCCAAGTCAAAGACGAGCATCGCACCGACATCCGCACCAATCGGAAAATCGTTAAACTTGGCGGTGGCTTCACAGCTCAGCTTGTCCATAAGTTCTGCTGCCGTTGGGGTGACACCGCTACGGAGACATTCGCCTACGGCGGTACAGGCATCTTCCACAGTGCGGAAGGATGCCATGGCGCTTTTGAGTACCTTTGGTGCGCCGATGACCTTGAGGGTGGCTTCGGTGATGATGCCTAAGGTGCCCTCAGAGCCGACGAAGAGTTGGGTCATGTTGTAGCCGGTGACATTTTTAATGAGCTTGCCACCGGTGTGAATGATGTCACCGTTGGCAAGCACCACTTCAAGCCCTACCACATAATCCGAGGTGACGCCATACTTCACGGCGCGGATGCCGCCGGCGTTTTCGGCGATGTTGCCGCCGATGGTGGAGTAAAGGTAGGAGGAAGGCTCCGGTGGGTAATAGAGGCCATTGTCGGCGCAAAATTCATGAAGCACCTTGGTGCGTACCCCAGGTTGCACACGGACCATGAGGTTCTTTTCATCAAGCTCGAGGATTTGGTCCATTTCATCGACACTCAGCACAATCCCGCCTTGCACGGGAATGCTGCCGCCACTGCGACCGCTACCGGTGCCACGGCAGACCACAGGAATCTTGTGGGCATTGGCGTATTTGAGCAGTGCGGACACCTCCTCGGTGGTGTGGGCCTTGCAGACAAAATCCGGCGTCTGCGCCACATCCAGCTCCTCAGGCGAAGCGTCGTAGCTATAGCCGAAGCAATCGAGGGGCTCGTGGAGCACACGCTCTTTTCCAAAAATATTTTGTAATGCGCGCAAATGCGCGTCCTTGTTTTCAATCATGCGAATCCGTCCTTTCATGTAATGATGGAATCTGCTATGTTCCATTATACCACTGACGGGTGGGAATAGATGCAGTGATTTTTGGTAAACGGCGGCATTGTGGGTGCTTGGGTGTGTTTTTCCCATGAAGGCTGTTTATATCGATGATAGGATTGCTATGCCGGAAAGTATAAAAGATGAACCTTTTATAAATGCGGCACGTTTTTCGTAGTGTGGATGGCTGACGCATGGTATAATAAAGTTAATATAAATAGTAAGAAAATTTCGCCAAAAGGCGCGTGAAAGGAGAGAGAACAATGAAAAGGACATTAGTAACAGGCCTATGCCTCGGGGCGGCGTTGGCGGTGGCGGCAGTATTGCCACAGAGTGCTTCAGCCGCAACGGTGGACATTAACGGACACATGGTGGATGAAGGGGTCAAGATTGTAAATGGCACCACCATGCTCGCCCAAGACAACCTTCGCGATGTGATGATGCTCAATGTTTACGTGGAAAAGAATGACTTTACTCTCACCAACGACGACAAAACCGTCACCATCAAAGGGACGGTGGGGAAAAAGACGCTTTTGGTGAACGACCAAAAGGTGACCTTACCGGTTCCTGCGACCTTCAAGGATGAACAGCTCTGGTTGCCACTGCGGCCTTTGATGGAAACCTTTGGACAGGTGGAGTGGGACAGCGCCGCTGGCCGCGTTCGCGCCACCTTTGACTACACCCGCTTTAATGATCTCTTGGATGCGACGGTGAGCAAACAGCCGATTCCGTATGAAATTCCAATCAATAGCGGGGTTGGTGCCGAGGACAATCGCGAACCTGTGGATGTGCAGGACAGTATTATTTCCGAGGTGACAAAGGACGGGTATCTCATGAGTGTCAACCAAGGCGACAAGCCTTGGATTACGCCGTTGCATGATGGCTATAAGCTCTTTGCGGTACGCGCCCAACGCCATGCCTACGCCTATGATGATTTGGCAATCGCTTGGCAAGAGGAACCAATCGGGAACCCGACCGCCGATGACCGCCACTATCTCTACGTACAACCACGCAAGGACGGTGCTAAAGCAGTCTGTGTGGATGAATTCCCTCTGAATATCAATGCGGATTACCAACTCAGCGACGCCACCTATCAGGATGGTAAGCTCATCTGGAGCGTGCTTGAACCGCAAAAACGACAATTAACCGTGAAGCTCTATGATGTGACCCTCGGGCAAACTCGTATCCTGCATGAGTTGATGCTTTCGGACAAGATGGAAAAGGGGCTTTATTATAGCCATGTGACTGTGGGTGGAAACTATGCCGCCATTGCTGTGAATCTTCGCGGCAATGGAGAATCCTCCATTGCGGATGTGTATTACTATGATCTCAAAACCGGTGACAAGAAGCCGGTCGGACGTGGCTACAACCTCAATGTGCCGGAAATCTACGGCGATACCCTCGTGATGATTGCATCCTCCGGCACGCAAAATACAAATCCGGTACCGGGTGGTGCGCCGGATGAATGGACCCTCAACCCAAGCACTCTGTGGTGCTACGACCTCAAAAAGGGCGAATGGCGCTATGACATCGATGCCAATCAAATGAATGTGCCACAAGGCAACTATCAACTCGACATTCCGATTCGACTGGATGACAACCATTTCGCCTTGAAGGTGTACGGTGTAGGCGATGCCTATGATTTGACCATCGTCAACGTGGAAAAAGGCACCCTTGCCACCACCAAAGACAAAAACGGTGACGTGCTCCGCGCCATGGGAGATGATGGCCCGGAAGCGGCGATTGCAAAGAATGCATTTGTCATCAAAGACTTTAGCCAATGTCAAGGCGACAACATCGCACATGCCATCACCTTTAACATGGTTGGCGACCAACTCCATGAGGTGCTGTATCCCGTTCACTTTGTGTGGTAAACAGCAACAAAAAATCCCTTGCAGCATGGCTGCAAGGGATTTTCTTATGCACTTTGGTGCGGCATGCGAGGCAGACGCACGCAGAAGGTGGTGTGACCGTCTGCACTTTTAGCGGTCAGGCTGCCACCGTGGGCGGTGACGATGTCCTTGGCAATGGCAAGCCCCAAGCCGGCACCACCGGTTTGGGTGGAGCGGGATTCATCCACGCGGAAAAATTTGTCAAAGAGCTGTGCCAGCTTTTCGGCGGGGATTGTTGGCCCTTCGTTGCTAAAGGCGATGGTGAGGGCATCTGCGGATTCTTCGGCAGTGATGTCAATCACTGTGTCCGCCGTGCTGTAGGTGATGGCGTTTTTGAGCAAATTGTTAAACACTCGTGCCATTTTGTTGGCATCGCATACAAGATGAAGATGATCCGATGCATGGAGAGCGATGCGGTTACCGTGACGTTCAAGTAACGGATAAAATTCATCCGAAAGTTGAATGAGCATATAGCTCAAGTCGGTGTCACTCACCTCAAGCTGCATTTGTTGCAGATTGTAGCGGGTGATGTCAAAGAATTCGTTAATGAGATGCTCCAAGCGTTGGGCCTTTTCTAGCGTGATGTCTACATATTTGATGCGCTGCTCCGTTGGCAAATCCGGCGCTTCTTGTAGAAGGCTCAGGTAGCCGATGATGGAGGTCAGCGGTGTTTTGAGGTCATGCGCGAGATAGGTAATGAGGTCATTTTTTCGTGCTTCTTCCTCACGTAGTAGGCGTTCGTGGTGCTCCATGTCGTTGCGAATGTCGCTCATTTGCACGGCGATGTCACCGTATTCCTTTGGAAAGACCAAGGAAGCACTTTTGCCTGTGTGCATGAATTCTTCCATGAGGCCACTAATTTCGGCGGTGGCTTGGCGCAAGCGCGCTTTGGTCCAGTAGTGATTGACCAAAGCAAGCAAGGCAATCACTATGACGAGAATACCCAATGCAGCGGGGAGAAGGGCTTGTTTGACAGCCGTCCAGTGTGGTTGGCGATAGTAGACAATATGGCCTTGTTCGTCCTTCCAGCCACCGTATTCAATCATGAAGTGACTTTCAAACCAGTCGGCAATGGCGCCACTTAAGCCGGTATCAAGGGCAAGATAGCCGCCCAGCACCCAGACCAGTCCCACTGCGGCGGTAATGAGGAGAAAGCGAGAGGATCTATTTTTCAATTTTGTATCCACACCCCCAAACGGTTCTGATGTACTTCGGGTTTTCAAAGGAATCGTTCATTTTTTCGCGGAGTTTGCGAATGTGTACGGAGATGGAGTTGTTTTTGGTGTAGTGCTCCTCGGGCCAAATGGTGCGAAAAATATCTTCGGCACTGACCACAGCCCCTTCGTTTTGTAATAGCACCTTGAGAATAGAAAATTCCGTCGGTGTCAGCGTGAGGGGTACCTCGTTTAGGGTACACTCGTGGGTGTCAATGTTCATCACAAGCCCGCGATTTTGCAGAAGAGAATCTTGATGGACAGGGGCATTGTAACGTTTGTATCGGCGAAGCTGAGCCTTGACCCTTGCCACGAGCTCGAGGGGCAGAAAGGGCTTGGTGACATAGTCATCGGCGCCGGTGGCAAGACCGTTGATTTTGTCTTGGGCTTCGCCCTTGGCGGTGAGCATAATGATGGGATATTGGTACTTTTCGCGGATGTAGGCACACAGCTTGAAGCCGTCTGTATCCGGCAGCATCACATCGAGCACCGCCAAATCAAAGCGGGTGCGGTCAATATGGGCAAGGGCATCCTTACCGGTGAGGGCGGTGGTCACATCAAAGCCCTCGTTTTTGAGATAGACTGCCACCAAGTTGGCAATATCCTTTTCATCATCCACCACCAAAATATGCTCTGCCATGGTTCCAGCTCCTTTTTTGAACGATTCTTCTTGGCTCTATTGTAGCATGCTGTGGGTGTACGTTTATAAATATTTTCTTAATAATCGAGGGGAAGACGAAAAAATGAACACCTATTTGTATAAAATCCTAACCTTTCTTTAATCTTGCCTTATGGCGCTGTGGCGCGATTGTAGCGGGGCATCTGCTTCGATATAATAGAATAAGAAAGACATATTTGTTGAAAGCAAAGGAGGGAGACCCATGAAAAAGAAGCACTTGGCAATCGGTGCGGTGGTGGCTGTGGCGTTGGCACTGTGTGCCGCATGGCTGTTTTGGCCGGAGCCCGAGGTTGATCCCGATGAGGAGCGATACAGCAAGCACGTGTTTCACGATGAGCAGGTGATTTATGTGGACGACAGTGCCATACTGGAACAAGGCGCTCTGACGCCGAATCAAAAGAAGCTGGAGGAGCGTACGCTGTTTTTGGAGATGGAGCGTCTGTATGAGACCTATCAGCACTATACGACTTTTGCCGAAGGGATGAGCTCCAAGCAACCGGGGCTCACCGATGAAATGAACGCCCGCTATGCGACGCTTTATGCGGAAATTGATGGGCCTCTAGTGAGTGCCGGTTCGGGTGAAGAACGTTTTTATGTAACCTTCCACGATATCGACGTACAGGATGATGTGGCGAAGGTGGTGTGTAGCTACCGCATCCAGCACCCCCATTCCGACAAGCCTGAGCTGGAGGAATCGGAAGTCATCTTTTGGGTCATGGGGCAGAAGGATTGGGTGTATAGCAACATCATCTCGACCGCCGGTGGGATTGACAATGCTGTTTTTGAAGCCCTTTGCGAAAGCGATACTCCCGACGATTGGGACACCACCTATGCCTATACCACGCTTAAACGCAGCAGCTATGCCAATGACGGCAAGAACTATACCGATTACGACGTTTGGAAAGAGCGTGTGGCGGCAACTGCACCCGAAACCATTGCTGAAAAAACTGAAGCTCAACCAAATCAGGATCTCGATGCGCTTGCCACACATATTGCCGATACCCGCACCGAGGATGGCACTTATGTGCTGATGGGCACCGAAAAGAGCCGTGAGGCATTTACGCCGGAAAAACTTCAATACCATGTGCAGATGGGTTTGGAGGAAGAAAACCTTGCACAGCGTTTTAAATTTTCCAACATGGGGAAGATTCGCACCCTCCTTGCCGATGTTAACAGCACCTATTTTGCTTCTCTGTACAGCGGTGAATGGCGATTGGTGCCACGCGACTGTTTTGTCAGCGACGGCATCTATGAGGAAGCCAACGCTCGCACCTTGGTGGAGTTGTTTGCGCACCCAAACCTCGGCGTCAATGTCAGCAGTGCCTATTTCAACCTTGATATTGATAAGGTACGTATTCGTGGCGATTGGGCCATGGCAGTGGTCAGTCGTAATGAGAATGTCGGCTATATCGGTAATGTGCAACCACAGCTTTATAAAAATGTGGTCGAAGCCTATATTTTGCAGAAAACCGATGGCGATTGGCGTATTGAAAACATCATCTTTTCAAACGGTGCGCCTACGGATGCCATTAGAACACTGATTGGGCCGGAAACGAGCCGCGCGGATTGGGAAAAAGACTATTGCTTTAAGGCGCTGCGCCGTGCCGACGACCTTGGCGAAAAGAATTACAGCGACTATATCCAAGGAAACATCGAAGCACCGGTGCTCGTGATGGAATAATAAAGAGGAGGAAATAAAATGTATGTTGTTTTAAGTTTGATTTATCCGCTGTTTGTCATGTTTATGTTGGCATTTATCTTCATGCGTGTGC
>Pinky_p2__coassemble_703_pt1 | contig 35823 bp, 31 predicted proteins | sample Pinky_p2__metabat2_high_PE_037 | metagenome-assembled genome bin Pinky_p2 | reverse complement strand
TTCCGCAGACAGCGGTTTGTTACGCACGTGTACTTTAAGGATTTCTTCGCGGCCACGTACGTCAGGACGACCAACGGTCACTTGACGGTCAAAACGACCCGGACGCAAGAGCGCAGGGTCTAAGATGTCAGGACGGTTGGTTGCCGCCAAAATGATGATGCCTTCATTCGCATCAAAGCCGTCCATTTCAACGAGGAGCTGGTTCAAGGTTTGTTCACGTTCATCGTGACCACCACCGACACCGGCACCACGTTGACGACCAACCGCGTCAATTTCGTCAATAAAGATGATGCAAGGGCTGTTTTTCTTGGCTTGTTCAAACAAGTCACGCACACGGCTTGCCCCAACACCGACAAACATTTCTACAAAGTCGGAACCACTGATGGTAAAGAACGGCACCCCAGCTTCCCCAGCAACGGCACGGGCAAGCAAAGTTTTCCCAGTCCCAGGAGGCCCAAAGAGCAATACGCCTTTTGGAATCTTTGCACCGATGGCTTTAAACTTTTGTGGTTTTTTAAGGAAGTCCACCACTTCGGCAAGTTCTTCCTTCACTTCATCGGCACCAGCCACATCTTGGAAGGTGACGCGCTTGCCGTTATCCACGGTCATGCGAGCCTTACTCTTCCCAAATTGGTTCATCTTGCCACCGCCACCTTGGGTTTGGCTCATAAAGAAGAAGAAGAGCCCCACTAATAAGAGCACCGGCAAGAGAGAACTCAAAAGACTGAACAACGGAGATGGTTCAGGCGTTTCCGCTTGGGTCACCTTAATGCCCTTGTCCACGAGCTTTTGGGTCAAGTTATCATCATTTTTGGAAATCGGCATTGTAAAGACTTCTTTATCCTTCGTTGTACCGGTAATTTCCTGATAGTTATCGTAGGTTGTGATGGTCACCTCTTTAATCTTGCCCTTTTCCACGTTTTCCATGAATTCAGTGTAGTTTGTTCCATACACTTGCTTCGCTTCTTCAGTGTTATTATTTCCACCAAAGAATTCAATCATAGAAAAGAACAGGAGAAAAATGACGAGGTATACCGCAAAGCTTTTCCATGCTGTATTTTTCATACGTCCTCCTATTTTCCTGCTTCAATAGTCAATCGCTCGCTTTGACCGGCGATTGTTATCATCAAGTCAACCTCCGAAAAGGTAACACTATTATAATACATGAGTAACGACGCCCGCGCAAGGAATGGCGCCCAAATTACTTCTTTAGTTTTAATGTCATAGATAAGCGGCCACACGGCTCTTAAGCAAGTTGGCACACCCTTTTCCTGAAAGATTTTTTTAAAACGCTTATGCCCCAAGTTTTCCAGACAAATGCAATCCCCAGACTGGGGAAAACGCACTGCAAATGGGGACTTCTCGCCAAGGGTCAAGCGCGCTTCCAAAAAATCATGCACATAGCATTCGCCCTCACGTCGCCAATCACCAGTTGGCACCGCACCAATATAAATCCATTGTCGTGTCACCTCAATGATGCGACCCTGCCCAAGATCATAGCGACCTTTTCCTGCTTCAATGCGTGCAAGCGATTGCTTCACCATCTCAAAATGAAGACTATGTCGTTCCGCGCTCATCCTTTCCGCCATTTCACGCAAAAGTGCGCTGACCACAGCTTCATGCGCTTCTATCACCGTTTTACGGCGAAGCATACAAAATTGCTTTGCCCTAAAGACCACAGCCTCTCGCTCCAACGTCTGCGCCTGCATCGCTATATAATCCGACACACTCTCACTGCTCTCCGCCAAATGATTGAGCGCCTGCACGATATTGGGATTATAGTCGCTAAGTAACGGAATCAACTCATGGCGCAAGCGATTGCGAAGGATGGTGGTATCGCTGTTACTCTCATCATTTACCCACGAAATGCCATGCTCGATGGCATAGGCTTCAATCTCTGCACGCGTCACATCCAACAGCGGGCGTAAAATCACACCGTTTTGTGCGCTCATCGCCGCAAGCCCCTTTACAGAGGTTCCGCGCAACACATTCATCAACACCGTTTCCGCACGGTCTCCGGCATGATGTGCCAAACAAAGCCAGGTGGCACCACAGGATGCCATTATCTCACGAAGAGCAGCATGGCGTAATCGATGGGCAGCCGCCTCCATGCTACGACCGCCTTCAGCCTGTGCCGCGCGCACATCAATATGGCGACCATGAAAAGGCACCCCCTGCGCAACACAATAGGCTTCAACAAACTCCCATTCAGAATCAGATGCAACACGCAAGTGGTGATGAATATGGCCCACCTCCACCGTAATACCTAGTCTCTCTTTAAGCGTCAACAAAAGGTGTAGCATCACCATAGAATCCACACCGCCGGACACCGCTGCCAAAACCTTATCTCCGGATTTGATATTCTTTTTCAGGCAAGCCTCGCAAACTTCAAGCGGTAAAGTTGCCATCTTAGACATGGTTAAGCCTCATCAACTGGCCATAGAGCAAATCGGTCGTACTCACGATCAATTGCTCCGCATCAAGTGCCTGCATCACTGTAATGGCAATATCAAGCCCTTCACTTAAAATATCTGCACGCCCCTTGCTAACACCCGGAAGTGCCATACGTTCCTCAAGGCTCATGGTTTTCAGGCGTGCGTTTAATGCTTCAATGGTTCCACGCGCATAACACTTACGATGGATTTTTTCCGGTTCATACGACGACATATTTTCAAAAATAGCCGCCATTGTGGTCAGAGTGCCGCCAACCCCAATCAGGGTCAATGCACGCCCCTTTGGTGCTTCTATACTGAGCGGTGCCAGCGCATTTGTCAGCGGACCGATTTGTGCCGCGGACTCTTTGAGTCGAACGGCTCCAACCGGTACAGACACACTTTCGCCGTTTTTCGTGCCCCAGCAAAGCTCCGTCGAACCGCCCCCCACATCAAGAACCGCCGGTACAGTGCCTAGCACACTCACGCCCTGTACGGCACCCTCATAACTAAACTGTGCTTCCTCAGTGCCCGCCAACACAGTGATTTCGCGTCCCAAGCGCTGTTCCATGTACGCCTTTATTTCATCACGATTTTTTGCTTCACGCAATGCCGATGTTGCACTGATGCGGCAAATGGTCACACCGTTTGCCTCTGCTTCTTCGAGCAACGAAAAAATCGCTTCAATTGTACGATCCACTGCGCCCTTACTGAGTACGCCTGTTGCTGTCGCATGCTCCGCAAAACGGCTATAACGCAATCGTTCCTTTGGAAGAGGAGCATCACCTTCCAGCCAAGCCATACGCACACTGTTAGAACCAATGTCAATTAAACCAATCGTCATCTTTATCCAGTCCTTCAATTATTTCTCTTCATATAGAAACAGAGCCGCTGCGGTGCAACGGCTCTGAAGCGTTTTTTAATAGCGATTGCCACTACGGCGTTTCGCGTTCATGTTCTTGTTGAAGGATGCGAGCTTCTCATCACTGTCCTTCATAAAACGTGCAATTTTATCTTCAAAACTTGGAGAAGGTTTCTGAGGTTTTTTACGTTCCTTTGCTTGCTTAATGGACAAGCCAATCTTGCCATTGTCGTTAATGCTCAGAATCTTTACCTTTACTTCGTCATTCACGCTAAGATGCTCGTTGATATCCTTAACGAAAGTATCAGCAACTTCAGAAATATGCACCAAACCAGTTTCACCGGTTTCTAATTCTACAAATGCGCCAAAATTGGTAATACCGGTCACTTTACCAGATAAAATTTGCCCTACTGTAATGGACATGCGATTGCTAGCCTCCTATAAATTGTTAAATTTTCTCAATATAAACCTATTATACCTATGCGTTGAAAGCAATGTCAAGGACTATCGTGGCTTTACACCTCAACGCCTACAACGCCCTCAAATCACTCTTTACTGCTATTTTCTTGCGAATCTGTTTGGCCGTCGGCAGCGTTTTGGTCAGTATTTTCACGTTGGGTCAAAAGAATTTCCCCAGGCTTTACCATTTTTAAATCCTCACGAGCGGTTTTTTCCACAGCCTCATCGGTCTTCAAGTGAGACACTTCGCTTTTGAGGGATTCTTTGGTGACTTCTTCCTCACGAATTTGCGCCACCACCACATTTTCTTGCGCCTTCAAATCAATAATGGCAAAACAACCGTGCATAAAGCTCATGCCCACATAAATCAGGAGAACAAAGGTAAGGATTTGCGTCCAATTCCATTTTTTCTCCTCTTCCTGCAAAATAGACGGTTGTTCGTTCTTTACTTTTTGACGAGACAATCGTGATGATAAAGACGTATTCTTTTTTGTAGCCACGGGCTCACCTCTTTCGTCTTTCATACGCACTACCGCGTGTCTCCTTATTATACTTTTTTTATGAACAATCCGCAAGTCAAGCGCCTAGACGAGCAGCTCATAGAGGGTATCCGCTTCCTTTGCGGGCACGGTTTCACGCACCTCTTTAATACGCGCACGGAACAACTTTTCACCAAATTGAATTTCGATTTCATCGCCTACCGCCACATCGCTCCCAGCTTTAGCGACGCGGCCGTTGATTTTGACCTTACCACCGTCACACACGTCTTTTGCCACCGTGCGGCGCTTAATAATGCGACTCACTTTGAGAAACTTATCAATACGCATTGCCAACCTCCTTGTCATGCACTATATTGTCGAGATAAAAAACAACCCTAAGCTGCAACCGAGCCGGCGCGCGCTTAGGGAAAATATTATAACAGATAAAACTTACTTGCCAACAACGGCATCCTTCAAACCTTTACCAGCCTTGAAAGCAGGTACCTTGGTTGCAGGAATGGTGATAGGTTGCTTGGTTTGTGGGTTTTGGCCTTGACGTTCCTTACGATCTCTTACTTCGAAGGTACCGAAGCCTACCAATTGCACTTTTTCACCGGAAACGAGGGTTGCAGTGATGGAATCAAATACTGCGTTAACAGCCTTTTCAGCGTCCTTCTTGGTGAGACCGGACTTTTCAGCAACACTTGCAACTAATTCGGATTTATTCAATGAAATTTCCTCCCTAAAATAGATGGTTTGTCTTGGATTCTAAAACTCCATAGCTTGCTTGCATTTTACCACAAGGATTCCCGCAAGAAAAGCGGAAAATCGCTATTTTAACAAGTTTTTTGCCATTGTTGCAATGTAAAATGCTTATAGGTTTTATTTTTCAGTGTCCACAAGGCACGATTCCATACGCTTCGCCAGATTTTGAGCAGAAAGCTCGATAGGACGCGCTTCCTCGCGATAATCCCAGACAACCTTCAACAACGCGCGCTCATTTTCGTCCTCACAAAGCGCCATCATGTCCTCTGGAGACAGACCTTTTTTTAACAACTTTCCGACCAATTTGTCGAGCTTCATGAGTACCGGCAACCCTTCCGGAAGGGTCAATTTTTGTTTTTTCTCTGTCTTTTCGGCACGCTTAATACTTTCCCAATCCATAGGCACTTCCGCACCGTTTGCCGGCGGATAAATGCGTGGATGACGGCGTTTCATCTTCGCCACCACCTCATCAATAACCGCCTGCAAATCAAAAGCCCCTTCACGCGCCGCTAAGACAGCATGAAAGACCACTTGGAAAAGTACATCGCCCAACTCCTCGCGAAGGTTATCTGTATCCTTGGTATCAATGGCATCGCACACCTCATAGGCTTCTTCAATCATATGCTTACGCATACTCTCATGACTCTGCGCACGATCCCACGGACAACCGTCCGGCGCCAAAAGTGTTTCCACAACATCAAGCAACGGCATAATATCAGTCTGCTTACACATCCCTATCCTCCTAACAAAAAAAGCGTTTCCGAAGAAACGCTTTTACACTTTCACAATTACTTGCCGCCCCATTTTTGAGCGAGCTTTGGACCGATTTTTGGCACCTTTTCAAGGGTATCGCGATCAATACCGCCAATCACAAAGATGACAACGAAATAGCTGATCACACCGACAAGAATCCCACAAGCGGTAATCATCAACGCATTTCCAATCAAATCCACAAAGAAATGCTTTACAACAGTAACACAAGCCGCCATCACCGCAGTAGCAATGATTGGTTTCAACACCATTTGCTTCGCACTAAACCAACCCCAACCTACAATACGACCCAACTGAATCAAATTGTGGAGAGCTGCCACAGAAAAACCAATCACCGTTGCAACAGCAGCCATACGAATGTCTGCACCCGGACGAGATAAGAGTACATAGTTCAAGACAACCTTAATCACTGCACCCATAATCAAGCTACTCATCGGAATCAACACGCGCCCCAGGCCTTGCAAGGCGCTTGCGGATACCTGATACACCCCAACCGCCAAAACAGTAAAGGCCACATAGCTCAACGCCATCCCAGATGGAGCATTGTCATAAAGAAGCGCGCAAATCGGTGTCCCCAAGGTTGCAAGCCCAGCGGCAGCCGGAAGCATTAACAAAATGGTAAGCATCAAGGACGTGCGAATATTATGATCCACACCCGCTTGATCCTTAAGTTCATGCAAATTTGCCACCGTTGGCACAAGACTCGCCGCCACCGCCGTGGTAATAATAAACGGTAAATTGATAATCGGCATCGCGTAGGATGACAAATACCCGTATTGAATCAGCGCCTGTTCATGCGCCATCCCGGAAGCCTCCAAGCAAGCAATATCCATCGACGAATCAATAAATTGCATAATTGGAAGCACCAATGCCCCGATAGAAATCGGAATCGCATAATACACAAGCTGCTTCATCATCTGTGCAGTGGTTTCAGGCGCCTGTGGTTCGACCACATTGGCCGGATGATTGCGCTTATAATATCTGACAAAGAAAATTGCCAAGAAAGTAAAACCGCAAATCCCACCGACAGCGGAACCAAAGCTTGCCCCTGCAACAATCACTTCAAGAGGCTTGCCGGCCAAAAGAAAAATCGCAAGGAAGATTATCCCAACGCGGAAAAATTGTTCTAAAATCTGAGAAACGGCTGTCGGCACCATTTGTTGGTGCCCTTGGAAATAGCCGCGAAGCACTGCCATCAGACAGCTAAATACCATCGCCGGAGAGAGCATCTTGAGGCTCAACGCCGCCTGTGGTTCGTTAAAGAGGGCTTGGGCAATCACATCTGCTTGAGTAAAGAAAATCAAGCCGATGACAATCCCAATTGCCGAAAGCAGCGTGAACGCCGCTTTAATCAAACGCACACTTTCACCATGCTCCGCACGTTCTTCATAAACAGCCACCATTTTGCTCACCGCAAGAGGAACCCCAGCGGTAGAAAGCGCAAACAGCACCGAATACACCGAATAGCTCAAGCCATACAGCGCAGCCCCTTCTTCCCCGACAATACGGTTAAAAGGAATACGATACAGCGCCCCCAGCATTTTACCCAAAACGCCGGCAATGGTTAAAATAAGTGCACCTTTAAAAAAGGAAACTTGCTTTGACATAGATGCGCCTCAAATCATTAAATGATATGGTCGCGGATAATGGTCTGTTCACGGCCAGGGCCAACAGCGACAATCTTAACAGGCACGCCGGTAAGAGCTTCCACGCGCGCCACAAAAGCCTTGGCAGCTTCAGGAAGTTCGTCGTAGCTGGTGCAAGAAGTGGTATCACATTGCCAACCCGGTACGGTTTCGTAAATTGGTTCAACCAATTCGAGGTCATCCAAACGGCCTGGGAAATACTTGATTTCTTCCCCTTTCAAACGATAACCGGTGCAAATTTGGATTTCAGGAAGGGTATCCAAAATGTCGAGCTTCATCAATGCCAATTCGGTAATACCGTTGATACGGATAGAATAGTTGATGAGCGCCACATCCAACCAACCGCAACGGCGGGTACGACCGGTAACGGTCCCGAATTCATGGCCGCGGGTTTGAAGTTCCACACCGATTTCATTGTCTTGCTCAGTAGGGAATGGACCTGCACCAACACGAGTGGTGTAGCTCTTGATAATCCCCAAAACAGAATTGATATGTTGTGGGCCAACCCCTGCGCCAACGCAAGCAGCACCGGCATTAGGGTTAGAGGAAGTTACGAAAGGATAGGTCCCATGGTCGATATCGAGCAAGGTCCCTTGTGCGCCTTCAAAGCATACCTTCTTGCCACTCTTCAATGCTTCATCGAGCAAATAAGAGGTGTCAGTGATTTGACCCTTGATTTGTTCAGCGAGGGCCAAGTATTCCTTTGCGATTTCTTCGGCATCGAAAGGTTCTACGCCATAGAGCTTGCCGAGCATATCATTTTTGATAGCAACAGCATTTTTCAAGCGATCGAGGAAATACTCAGGATCCACGATGTCGCCCATGCGCAAACCGATGCGTGCGCACTTATCCATATAGCAAGGGCCAATCCCATTTTTGGTGGTACCGATTTTGTTGGCACCCTTTGCCAATTCTTCACATTCATCTTGTTTAATATGATAAGGCATAATCAAGTGGCAGCGGTCACTAATGAGCAAGCGACTCACGTCTACACCCTTTGCCTTTAAGTATTCCATTTCCTTGATGAGCACTTTCAAGTCAACAACCACACCGTTTGCGATTACGCAAGTGGCATGACCGGAAATAATCCCGGAAGGAATCAAGCGAAGCTTGAATTCTTCCCCGTTAACAACAACGGTATGACCGGCATTGTTACCGCCTTGATAGCGTACAACATAATCTGCACGTTCAGCGAGATAGTCAGTGATTTTCCCTTTACCTTCGTCGCCCCATTGTGCGCCTAATAATACCAAACCTGGCATCTTCTTCACCTCAATAATTTGTTTATCCTAACTCGGTTCATTTCTCTTTACATGCAAAAAGCACTGCTTTTAAGCATGCTACACTTTATTCTATCAAATATCACTCATAGGGTCAATCAAGACCCTACCATTCTCCCTATTTCGCGATATAAACATTATAATGTAAAGAAAAAAACGCGCATGACTATAATGTCATTGCGCGTTTTTTGTTAAATCAATTCTACATCCAAATTACGGCGACCTTCGCCTTTTCGGTAGCTTTCGGTGGTTTCCAATCTAAAGACGGAGACTTTTTCGGTGATGCGTTCCATAAGGCGTGGGTCGTAGATATTTTCTATTTCGTTGAGTTCGAGGTTGGTGTTAATCACCCAGGATTTATTACGCAAATTACGTTCTTCAATGAGGCGGGTGAGTTCGTCGATGGCAAAGGCGGTATGCACTTCAGCACCAAAGTCATCTAAGATTAAGAGGTCGCTGTTGTAAAGCAAGTCCAAGGTGCGAGAGGTTTCTTCACTATCAAGACCGCGTTCAAATTTGCAGACACGAATGAGTTCTAGCAGGTCGTCCACACGACGATAGACAACGATTAAATCACGTTCGATGCAGGCATTGGCAATGGCTGCGGAGAGGTGCGTTTTGCCGCGCCCGACATAGCCGCGAAGCATGAGGTTTCCCATTGGACGGCCTTCGGCCAGCGCATCAATAAAATGATGGATACGTGCGAGTTTGCGTGTCATATCCGCTGGGTCGGTATAAATATCTGTGCGGAAATTGTCAAAGGTCATGCTGCGATATTTTTCCGGCAAGCCGCTGGCAAGATAGGTGGCTTCGCGGCGTTCTTTCATTTGGCAAACGCAAGGTACCCCCGGCTGCACATAGCCCCGATCCTCACAAAGCGGACAATCCCATTGCGGTTCGTACAGGTCTTCTGATAGGCCGTATTTTTGCAAGAGCTTGAAACGCGCTGCACGTAAAGATTGGTAAATCTCATCGGCTTCATCCAAGCCAAAGGCATCGCCTTTGAGGCTCTTTTTCACACAAGCCAAGGCATGGGCATTGAGTTTCTTGTCCGCATCTGCCAAATCCGGATGGGCACGGTGCATGGCTTGCACACGCTCGTCACGCTCTTGCTTTTTTTGTTCTCGTTTCGATTCCCATTGTGGCATGGCTTATTCCTCCAAATTTGAAAAATCGCGTGGACCTTCGGCACTGACATAACGTTCCACCGGCTTTTTGCGACTGCCACTCTTTTTTTGTTGTCGACTGGTCTGTGCCTTATACTTGGCACGATAGGCCTCTACTTGATCACGACGGCTAATACCCATACGTCGCCAATTTTCTAAGATGGCATCGACATAATTCATGCTCGGGTTATCCGCCCCGGTGGTATCTTCAATGGCCATGATGATGAGTTCGTGGCTAAACTGCCAATCGTGGGTCCACTTGGCATAAAGGGCGCGTTGCGGTTCTGTTGGCATGTTGCGCTTTCCCAGCAAGCGTAAGACCTCACGCACTTTCGTCAGTTCATAATTTAAGGTGCCGGCAAAACTTTTAAAGGACCGTGCATCGTTAACACCGGCATTGTATGCCATTTGTGCAAAGGATAGGAAACTGTAATGATTGCGTTGATTGGTGTAATAATAATCGTACACCATGTACGCAAGGTCGCTGTCCCAACCGTAACGCAAAATAATTTCACTTAAATCCTTACGTGCTTTCGATGGCAAGATGATGCCTTTTTCTTTTTCATAGCGCTTCACGACCGCATTTAAAGCTTCAATACAATCTTCCTTGACCGGATTACCCTGAGCTTGTGCTTCTTCACCGGCGGTGGTATTGTTGAACATTTTATCAAAAAGCGGGTCAAAATTCACAACACCGGTATCCACATTATAAGTGATTAAGCGTTTTTTCACGAGATCACTTGCGGCAGTTTTACCGTATATATCACCATGAGGCACTCTTCCTTCCAACGAGAAGAGATAAACCAATTCGCCCAATTCTTCAAAATTCAAGCCCAGTGGTTGCATAAATGCCAATAAGCGCTTTGGCAGCGCCACCGAACCACCCGCTAAAAACCAACTTAAAAATTTCGTATCCATTCTTCACTCCAGCATTTACTGAATCACACCGGAAACACGTACATTGACAGTGCGTACCGGCACTCCGGTATATTGTTCGATTTCTTCCATCACGCGCTTTTGGTAAGCCATGACTTCACGTTGAATGGCAATGCCGTAGCGAATACGGCTTTCCATTTGAATGGTAGCACCCAAATCTCCTGTGCGTACCGTCACGCGCGGATTTGGCCCGAAGATTTTGCAATCTAAGGCAATATGGCGTGCCATTTCCACAAAAACCTGCTCGGAAATAACCACTTTCCCAAGCTGAGAAAAGGCCGGACGTACGATGGATTTTTCATCCACCTTTGTTTTTTCTTCCTTGTTTTTGCGCTTGAAGAGTCCCACCACCGGCGCAATCCATGCCGTCGGTAAATCCTTACGCACCTCTACCACAGGAAGGGGAATGACATGCTTGCCTTCCTTGCGCATTTCCTGTGCAATGGCAATTTCTTCTTCTGTCGCCACATCTTGAATAAAAATGACCTGCTTCACCGGTGGTAAACTAAGTGCCCCTACAATGCGGTCAATCATATGCTCACTGGTTCCCAAAATAAGGAGCTTTTTCACGCGATACTTTGCAAGTGCCTTCTTCACGTCGTCCGCTTGGTTTTGGTCCAAAAAAATGGCGCGTTTTACCGCAGCAACCATGGTTGGCTCACTCTTTGCAGAGGTCCCTGCCAGCTTGCGTCCGTTGTGAATCAAAAGCCCGTCGTCAATAATAAAGGATATTTCTAATTCATCGGCCAAATCGGTGGCATGATGGCTTTTACCGGTACCACTTGGCCCCACCAATGCATATACTTCCATGTTTTTCTCCTTTATATCATTGTCATATAATCGAACGTTCCCCCATAAATCTCACCTCGGGCGGTGCAATTTCTGAAGCAAACGCCTTTACTGTAACACCTTCGTTAATGGCTTGTCGCATGGTCTTGGCAAAATCAGGGTCATTCTTTTCATTAAAGGTCACATCCATCACCGGCTGGCCCATCGTGACAAAGAACACACCCACTCGCCATCCTTCTTTTTGCAATTGCATGAGTTCCTCGACATGACGTTTGCCACGAGAGGTGGGTGCATCCGGAAATAGCGCATGCCCATCAATGACATAGTTCACGGATTTCACCTCAAAAAGCCAGCGTTCATCGTTTTGTTCGAGATAAAAATCAAAGCGGCTCCCACCAATTTTCTTTTCACGCTTTATTACCTGCGCATCACGAAAGCCTTCAATCAATCCGGCACGCAGCCACGCTTCCATCATATCATTGGCCCAAGCTGCCATCAGACACACCCAGTGCCCCTCATAATCGACCGCCAATAAATCCCACTCGGTTTTACGATTTGGATTTGGCGCCTTACGAATCAATGCCGGCACCCCCGATATCAACAGCTCGGGCATGCGACCGGTATTGGCCACATGGGCACTGACAATGGTGCCATCATCAAGGGTGAGCTCTGCCACAAAACGATTAACACGACGCACATAGCGCGCCTGAACGGTCTGCTCAAAGTCCATCTACCATCATCCTTTCTCCTCATTATACGTTGCCAAGGTCAGGTCCTGCAAGTCGCCGCAAATAAAAAAGCACGCCACTTTCTTGTGACGTGCTTGATTGTTATACATCATTAGCGGTTTCTGATCACGTTCATCACCGCATCGTTGATTTCTTCCGCGCCAATCACCACGCGTTCGTGTTTTGGCTTTTCAGTAAGGTTTGCAAGGGCACGATGTACCGGCATTCCACTCTTTGCAGAAAGAGTGTCGAGAAGTGCCAAGTCGCTTTCATCGGAGGCTTCACCATTGACCGCCTGCCATACCGCACCGACAAACTTGTAAGGGTTGGCGGTAGAATCAACCACCATCACACGCCCGTCGGCTTTTGCTTCAGCCACGCTGACCGCGATGGCAGTGTGAGTATCCAATAAGTACCCGGTTTCCTTAAAAATGTCACCAATCACTTGCAAAGTCCCAGCTTCATCCACAGCACCGCTGTCGAGAACATCTTTCATGCGTGCAACAACTTCTTGTGGCACGCTGTATTTACCGTCTGCCTTGAGGGCTTGCATGTATTCTTCCACAGCCTTGCCATCGCCTTCACTCATAAAGTAGAGGAAGCGTTCCAAGTTGCTGGAAACGAGGATGTCCATGGATGGACTGTTGGTCTTTAAGAATGGACGGTTTGCATTGTACACGCCGGTTTGAATAAATTCGTCCAACACATCGTTGGCATTGGATGCACAGACGAGCTTACCGATTGGAAGCCCCATTTCACGCGCAAACCAGCCGGCAAGAATGTTGCCAAAGTTACCGGTTGGCACGGTGAAGTCGATGGCATCGCCAAATTGGATGTCGCCCTTCTTCACGAGTTGCATATAAGCGGAGAAATAGTACACAATTTGTGGGAGCAAGCGACCCCAATTGATGGAGTTCGCAGAGGAGAATTGGCAGCCAAGGGCATCGACTTCCTTAAGCAGTGCTTCGTTGGCGAAGGCTTCCTTCACAGCACGTTGGCAATCGTCAAAATTCCCCTTCACGGCAAAGGCCGAGGTATTCTTGCCGCCGGTGGTGAGCATTTGCAATTCTTGGACTTCACTCACACCGCCGTGTGGGTAGAAGGTGATGATGCGGGTGCCTTCGACATCCTTGAAGCCTTCTAAGGCAGCCTTTCCGGTATCGCCGGAGGTTGCTACGAGGATGACCACTTCCTTGTCTACACCGGTCTTGCGCATAGAATGCACGAGCAAGTGTGGCAACAATTGCAACGCCATATCCTTAAATGCAGCGGTTGGCCCATGCCAAAGTTCCAAAGAATACAAGCCGTCTTTGATTTTTACAACAGGTGCCACTTCTGCATCATCAAAGCTGTCGCTGTTATAGGCGGCATTCACCATTTCATCGATTTCTTCTGCCGGAAATTCTTCTAAATAAAGCGCCAAAATTTGCTTGGCCAACTCTTGATAGCTCAAGTTGACCATGCCACGCATGGTTTCTTCACTCACTACAGGAATCTCATCCGGTACATAGAGCCCACCTTGTGGCACCATGCCCTTAACAATCGCTTCGGAAGCGCTTACGCCTTCGGCGTTATTTCTTGTGCTGATATATTTCATGATTCACTATCATCCTTTTTCTCTTTAAGACGTTCTAATACGAGCTTATATCCATCGGAGCCGTAATTGAGGCACTTCTTCACGCGACTGATGGTCGCGGTACTCGCCCCGGTGACTTCCGCAATACGGGTATAGGTTTGTTCGTCGGCAAGCATTTTTGCCACCTCGAGACGCTGGGCAATGGCGTTAATCTCCCCAACGGTGCAAATATCCTCAAAAAAGCGATAATACTCTTCTCGGGTGTCAACCAATGAGAGCGCTTCAAAAAAACCATCTATCATTTCATTTTCAATATTTGGCTTATACATCGCTGACCTCTTTTCAGTATTAAAGCATTAAACTACGACTATGATACCCCACAAAACCTCGGACTGTCAATATTCCCACATGAATTTACTTTATCGCGCTAAAATAAAAAAGCGACAGACAAAAGTCTATCGCTGATTTTTTTAAAAGACCCGCGTCGCCGTAAGGAGTGAGGTTTTGAACCTGCTAATGCAGGTGGGCGCTTCCCGCACACTTTCTGTATCAAAATAAAATTAAGATGCAATGCCGTGGGCAGAGAGTCAGCTCCCAATATTAAAGGTGTTGGAACAAAACTGATCACAAGAACTTACCAACGTTGCAGGGTGTTCTTTCTGGATTTAATATACCACAAGCAATCGCCGTTCGCAACGGATTTTCACGCTTTTTCACCATTATGTAAAAAATAAGAAAAATCCACAAAAAGTGCTTTTTGTCAAGCCTCAAAAACCCCCGAAATTATTTTTAAAATAGTCACGATCTTCGGGAAGCAGTCGCTCTGCCGCTGTATCCGCTTCGGTAATTTCTCGCAGCACGCGACACGGTACACCCACAGCCAAGCTATTCGGTGGAATATCACGTGTCACCACACTGCCTGCGCCAATCACCGCACCGTCACCGATGGTTACCCCGCCGATGACACATACATTTGCCGCAATCCAGACGTTATTCCCGATATGAATCTCATCAGCGTATTCCGCTAAGGTCGTATTGCCCTCTGCATCCATCCCCATGCGTTCCTGCGCAATCAAGGGATGATTGGTCGCAAGAAGGGACACATTCGGTCCAATGCACACGTTATCGCCGATAAACACCCGAGCATCGTCCATCACCGTAAAATTAAAATTGGCAAAGAAATTTTCGCCGATAAAGGTATGCGTGCCGTAATTGATATAAATCGGTCCCACAAACCGAAAAGTGTTACCCACCCTGCCCATCATCTCGCGAATAATCGTTTCCCGTTCCGGATCCGTCTCAAGAAGCGCATTATAACGCTGGTTGGCTGCATGAGTCTTAACTTTAATCGCCTTTAATGCATCGCATTGATTGTTAAAGAGCTTGCCGGCAAAAATTTTTTCTTCTTCCGTCATAGCCATCCCTCCGTTCTTTGTCTGTTCATACTTCTATTTTAACACCACTCGCATCCCATGGCACAAAAAATGCCCCTCTCAGTGAAGAGAGGGGCATGGTCATGCTATTATTCAGCGTCTTGCGCTTTTTCTTTTTCCTTTACATCCACCTTGATGTGGAGTTCACGCAATTGCTTGCGGTCTACGGTAGATGGTGCATCTGCCATAAGGTCCATCGCACTTTGGGTCTTAGGGAATGCAATCACGTCACGGATGGTGTCACGCTTGGTCATGAGCATGAGCATACGGTCAATCCCGATTGCCAAGCCACCGTGTGGTGGTGCACCGTATTCGAACGCATCCAAGAGCATGCTGAAGCGTTCACGATACACTTCTTCGGAAAGACCGAGAAGGTCAAACATTTTTTCTTGGAGTTCGCGGTCATGGATACGGATACTACCGCCACCGAGTTCAACACCGTTCAACACGATGTCGTATGCACGAGAACGAATCTTACCCAAGTCGTCGCCACATGCTTCCAAGTCTTCGGTGAATGGTGCGGTAAATGGATGGTGCATAGCGGTGTAACGCTTTTCTTCTTCGCTCCATTCGAAGAGTGGGAATTCAGTTACCCACAAGAAGTTAAATTTATCTTCATCAATCAAGTTGCGCTTACGAGCGAGTTCAAGACGCAAGTGGCCCAAGCTGTCGTTAACAATCTTATGGCTATCTGCGCCGAAGAAAATAACGTCGCCCACTTCAGCATCGGTTGCTTCGCAAATCTTCTTCACCATGTCATCGGTCAAGAACTTGGTGATTGGAGACTTAATGCCACCGTCTTCTTGCATCACGAAATAAGCCAAGCCCTTTGCACCGTAAATAGCCACATACTTGCCGAGGGCATCCAATTCACGACGGCTGAGGTCGCTCATACCCTTTGCATTGAGGGCCTTTACTGTCCCACCGTTTTCGATGGCAGCATCAAATACTTTGAAGCCGCAGCCCTTTACAACATCGGAGAGTTCGATAAGTTCAAGGCCAAAACGGGTATCCGGCTTGTCAGAGCCGTAACGGCTCATGGCTTCGGCATAGGTCATGCGTGGAAGCGGCAATGGAATATCAATATCCAATACTTCCTTGAAAGCATGAGCCACCATGGATTCGGTCAATTCCATCACTTCTTCTTCATCCACGAAGCTCATTTCCAAGTCGAGCTGAGTAAATTCAGGTTGACGGTCTGCACGCAAGTCTTCGTCACGGAAGCAACGAGCCACTTGGAAGTACTTTTCAACGCCGCTGACCATGAGCAATTGCTTGTATTGCTGTGGAGATTGTGGCAATGCGTAGAAGGAACCTGGATTTACACGGCTAGGCACGAGGAAGTCACGTGCGCCTTCAGGGGTACTGCGCATGAGTTCAGGGGTTTCGATTTCCCAGAAGCCACGTTGGTCTAAATAGTCACGTACGCTCTTCAATACTTTGTGACGCATCATGAGGTTCTTTTGCATCACAGGACGACGCAAATCGAGGTAACGATATTTAAGACGGATGTTTTCATCAACATCGCTGTCGTCAACAAGGGCATATGGAGGGGTCTTAGAATCGTTGTAAATGATGAGTTCGCTAGCGATGACGTCAATGGAACCGGTAGCGAGCTTATCGTTTTCCATCCCTTCCGGACGTGGACGTACCTTCCCACGGATCCCAAGCACATATTCACTACGTACGCGTTCTGCAAGAGCAAATACTTCTGCATCGCAAAGCTCAGGGTTTACGGTCACCTGTACAATCCCGCTACGGTCACGAAGGTCGATGAAAATAACACCGCCGTGGTCACGACGCTTTTGTACCCAACCGGTAACAATAACTTCTTCGTCAACATTGCTCAGAGAAAGCTCTGTGCAATAGTGTGTTCTCTTTAATGGTAACATCATTTAACCTCACTTTATGTAATCTAAAACTTCATTAAGGGCAATATTTTCTTGGGTACTTTCTTGCATGTTACGTACGCAAGCCACCCCTTGAGCCAGCTCATCATCCCCGATGATGATACAGTAGCGGGCACCGGCTTTGTCCGCCGCCTTCATTTGCGCCTTAATGCTCTTAGAGAGATAGTCGGTTTCGCAGATATACCCTGCACGACGCAAAGATTGAGTCAATTCAAAGCAAGGCACTTTTGCTGCATCACCGAGTGGTGCCACATACACATCCACGTCTTGCTTAACTGGTAATTCAATGCCTTCTTCCTTTAAGGTCAAAAGCACGCGTTCCATACCGGCAGCAAACCCCATCCCAGGGATATCTTCGCCGCCAACCTCGCTCACGAGTTTATTGTAACGACCGCCACCGCAAATAGCATTTTGTTGGCTGCCAACCTTGTTCATAATGACTTCAAAAGCGGTTTGGGTGTAATAATCCAAACCACGAACCAAGGTGGTATCTACTTGATAATCCACGCCAACGGCCTTTAAGTAAGCGCATACTTGTTCAAAATGATTTTTGCAATCATCGCAAGCATAATCCAAGGTGGTTGGCGCACCGGCTGCAACACGCTTGCAACCTTCTTCTTTGCAGTCCAACACACGCAATGGATTCTTTTCCAAGCGTTCTAAGCAGGTTGGGCAAAGTTGGTCTTTGTATTGGCTAAAGTATTCCTTGAGTGCTTCATGATACTTTGGACGACATTTGTCACAGCCAACGGTATTGATCAGCACACTCAGGCTTTCTAGCCCTAGACGAGAGAAGAGATCCACCGCGAAGCTGATGATTTCAGCATCAACGATTGGTTCTGCACTCCCCAATACTTCCGCGCCAAATTGATGGAATTGACGATAACGACCGGCCTGTGGTTGGTCATAGCGGAACATTGGGCCGATATAGTAGAGCTTGACAGGCAAGGATTGAGAAAAAAGTTTGTTTTCGACAAACGCACGTACAGTCCCGGCAGTCCCTTCCGGACGCAGGGTCACGTGGCGCAAGCCTTTATCTTCGAAGGAATACATTTCCTTGGAAACGATGTCCGAGGTTTCCCCGACACTACGTAAGAACAACTCGGTGTGTTCAAAAATCGGAGTGCGGATTTCTTTATAATTGTAATTCGCAAAAAGCTCGCGAATCAGGCCTTCGAGATATTGCCATTTTTCTACCTCGCCGGGTAGAAAATCATTGGTCCCTCTCGGTTTGTTTGTAAGCATATTTTTGGCCTCCGTTTAGACAGTGAAAAGATTCGTCACTTACGCAACGAACCTTTTACACTCTGAGAATATATACATAAAATTGTATCTAAGGCGCAAGGCTTTGTCAACACTAGGCTTCGTAGCGCATATACGGATTGTGTGCGCGTTCAAAAGCCATGGTTGTCTTTGGTCCGTGTCCCGGATAAACCACACATTCATCCGGCAGTGCCACCATGCGCACCTGAAGACTGTAAAGCATGTCCTCCATGCTTCCGCCTGGGAAATCCACGCGACCGCAAGAGCCCTTAAAGAGGGTGTCACCGGTCATCGCGATATCGTCATTCATAAACCACACGGTGCAGCTTCCCTTGGTATGCCCAGGGGTGTGTACCACACGCACCGGACGCAATCCTAAACGGAACTCGTCGCCGTGTTTTACAAAACGGTCTACCGTAAGCCCTTCGATGGTATTCTTACCAAAAAGGTCACGCAGTGGCGCTTCGAGCCACTCAGCATCGTCACCGTGCATATAGAACGGAATACCAAAGGCTTCTTTCAAGCGAACCACAGCACCGATGTGATCCCAATGCGCGTGGGTATTGATAATCATCTTTGGTTCGAGGGCATTGTCACGAATAAATTCAATGATGCGTTCCGCTTCCGCACCTGGGTCGATGATGATGGTTTCCGGAGATTCCTCATCAACGACAAGGTAGCAATTTTCGTCAAGCGGCCCAACAGTCAAGGTATAAACTTTCATAGGTCTTGTGCCTCTTTTTCTTAAAATTGTTTTTGAGAATCGAGCAGGATGGTCACCGGACCGTCATTCACCAAGGACACTTCCATATGGGTTTGAAATTGTCCGGTTTCTACCTGAAGGCCGTTTTCACGAAGATAACGATTAAACGCCTCATAGAGCGCATCCCCTTGGGCAGCCGGCGCCGCCTCGGTAAAGGAAGGGCGACGACCGCGACGACAATCTCCGAAAAGGGTGAATTGTGACACACTCAAAACACTGCCACCCACATCCTGAACGGAGAGATTGAGCTTGTCATCGCTATCCTCAAAAATACGCAATCCTGCAATTTTATCCGCCAAATACTTGGCATCGTTTTCAGTATCATTATGTGTCACGCCAAGAAAAACCAACAGTCCGTTTTCTACGGCACCTACTTGGTTTTCCCCCACCTGTACACTTGCATTTTTTACACGTTGTACAACAGCTCGCATGCCTGTCTCCTTTAATCGCGACGCACGGTAAAGACGTCCGGAATCGCATTGATTTTTTCCATCACTACATTGAGTTCCTGCAAATCGCTAACTTCTACGGTAATTTCCATCAGAGCCATGTGTTCCTTTACACGAGATGTGATGGACATGATGTGAACCTGAGAGTCATTGATGAGGGCCATAACATCCGGTGTAATCTTTGGACGGTCAAAGGCCTCTACGGAAATGGTAACCTCGTAAACAGAGTTTTCGAAGCCTTCCCAGTTCACTTCAATCAAGCGCGCGCGGTCTTTTTCACTCAAACTGGTGATATTTTTACATTCGCGGTGGTGGACGGTGATACCACTCCCACGTGTGATATAGCCAATAATCGGATCCCCCGGTACCGGTTTACAGCAATTTGCAAATTTTACGCCCACATCGTCCATCCCGTGAATGGTGATGCCGCCAATATTTTTCTTGGCTGGGGACCGACGGTTGCTCTTCGCGTTGAGTTGGGTATCGATGGCCTCTTCTTTTTCAATTGGCTTGAGCTCGGCAAGCTGTGTCTTAAATTCTTCACGCATGCGGTTGATGACTTGAACGGCACTCACGCCACCTACTCCAAGCCCCACATAGAGGTCATCCGGGGTCTTGTAACCGAGCTTGCTGCAAATACGCGCAATATTATCCACATTGAGGAAGATGGATTCCGCTTCGGCATGGTGCGCTTTGACGTAATGCTCCAGAGCGTCCTTCCCCTGCTTGAGGTTTTCTTCACGCTTATTTTTCTTTAACCACGCACGAATCTTATTTTTCGCTTGTGGTGTTTTTACCAGCTTAATCCAGTTGCTGTTTGGCCCACGGCTATTCTTAGAGCGCAAGATTTCAACGGTATCCCCGGTTTGCAGTTCGTAGTCAAACGGCACAATCTTGCCGTTAACCTTGGCACCGACACATTGGTTCCCAATCTCGGTATGAACGCGATAGGCAAAGTCCAGCGGACTGGAGCCTGTCGGCAACTCGTACACTTCGCTTGCCGGAGAAAATACAAAGACCGTATCACTGAAGAGTTCGAGCTTGATGTTATCCAAAAACTCTTTACTGTCCACCGCATCCTGTTGCAATTCTTTGAGCTTTTGCAACCAGTTTAACTGGTTGTTGTCGCTCGCCATTTCACTATTGCCCTGTTGCTTATAGAGCCAATGCGCAGCAACCCCATATTCGGCGATTTGGTGCATCTCGAAGGTACGAATCTGAATTTCAAAACGTTCCCCACGTGGCCCAATAACAGTGGTGTGTAAGGATTGATATAAGTTTGGTTTAGGCATCGCGATATAGTCCTTGATGCGCCCCGGAACCGGCTTCCACAAGGAGTGTACCGAGCCCAATACGATATAGCAATCCTGAACGGTATTTACAAGCACACGAATCGCAATCAAATCATAGATTTCATCCAATTCCTTATGTTTGGTCACCATTTTGCGATAAATACTATAGAAATGCTTTGGACGACCGGCAATCTCGTAATTGATGTGCATCTTATTCATCTCAATCTTGAGATCGCGGATAACCTCATCAATGTATTCCAAGCGTTCTTGACGTTTCATGGAAATACGTTCTACCAAATCGTAATAAATTTCCGGTTCAAGATAACGCAAGGCCAAATCTTCAAGCTCCCATTTGAGCTTGATAATCCCCAAACGATCCGCGAGTGGAGAATAAATTTCCAAGGTTTCCTGGGCAATGCTTTTCTGCTTTTCCGGAGACTGGAAACTCATCGTGCGCATGTTATGCAAACGGTCGGCGAGCTTGATAATAATAACACGCACGTCCTGCGCCATTGCCACAAACATCTTACGATAACTTTCCAGCTGACGTTCTTCCTTGGAATGACATTGAATCTTGTCGAGCTTTGTCACCCCTTCAACAAGAAAGGCCACTTCCTCATTAAACATTTGTTCCAGCTCTAAACTGCTGCAACTGGTGTCTTCGACAACGTCATGCAAAAGCCCTGCCGCGATGGCATTATCATCCATCCCTAAATCTGCCAAAATAATGGCAACGTTTACCGGGTGAATAATATACGGCTCACCGGACTTTCTAAATTGTCCTTCATGCATCTTACGTGCACATTCATAAGCACGTGTGAGCATTTGTGTATCTGATTGTGGGTTATTTTCTTCCACAACCTTTAAAAGATCTTCTAATCCGACTTGATGACTCATGTCTTCACCTCCCTGCCTTGCCAATTCGCAGGTCTCAAGGCGCTGCGAATAACGGCCTCCAACGCCCCCAAATCCTTGTTAAAGGCAATTTCTTTAAATTGCTCTAAGGCACGCTTTTCGCTCATCCCTTCTAAATATGTCGGGGAATCCGTCAGGCTGCGATGCGTTGGATTATTCTCTATATCCAAGATTATATTTTCATCGGTTCTTGTCAGTCGCAAAAATTGAAGTTCCTCGAAAATCTTCAAAGCCAGCTGCCATTGACCCTTGGTGGTTCCACCGACAAGCTCCGTAAGCAAATTCCAGAAATCCTCATGCTTCTCACAAAGTCGATCATCATGAATGCTGCCATACCGCTTTAGACATTGGTACATTTGTCCCAATTCATTACGGGACGGCCCTCTTTCAGAAATAATCATCTCATTGAGGGCAAAGTCACGTTCGCTGTACATCAAATGAATGTGCCCCGGCTCTCCGTCGCGGGCGCAACGCCCAGCCAGCTGATTAAAGGATTCCACAGAAAAACACGGATGATACAGCACCACATTGCGAATATCCGGAATATGCACCCCCTCACCAAAGGCTGTTGTCGCGAAAAGCAAGCGAATCTCGCCTTCCTTAAAGGCTCTTTCCACCGCACGACGTGCCTGCTGTGGCAGTCCCCCATGGTAATAGCCCACAAGCGGGCGCAATTGATACGGCAAAATTTCACGCAGACGTTGACTGAGCCCAAAGGCTTGCTTGCGACTGTTTACATAGCAAATGGTTTTTTCCGGATGCATAAATAAGCGATACAGACTGACCAATTTTCTCTCCGTATGACGTGCATCGATAATATGTAAATTATACCGAATATGGTCGTCAATATAAAGACCTGCGCCGGAAATAATTTGCGCAAATGCGCTTGCCTCGGTGCTTGGCACCGTCGCAGTCAGATAAGTCCAGACCGCAAACGGATAAGCGCCTTTAAGCGCCGGCAAACGTTTATACGCCTCTCGCTTACTTGTCATATAATGCGCCTCATCAATAACAATCTGCCCCACAGCCTCTGCATGCGCGGAAAAAAGCGATTGATGGCGCACAAAAAATTCCGGCGTCAACAACAAAATATCTACCTCATGGGCCTCTAAGGCGTCATACAAGGCTTGCCGTTCTTCTCGACTTAAATCGCCGTTTCCTTTATAAACCCGATAGCCTAACGGCGACAGTCGGTCCGAAAGGGCCAAATATTGGTCCTGAATAAGTGCCTTCAGCGGAGAAATGACCAACGTCATACGTTGGTCCCTCCGTGCAAGGACCCCTGCAGCCACCTGATAAATCAGAGATTTTCCACGTCCGGTCGGCATAATCACCGCAGTGTCTTCATGGCGCGTAATAATATTTTCAATAGCGGCTCGCTGAATAGGAAGCAGCTCTCCATCCTCCACAAAAGCATCTGTCAGAACATCCACAAGCGCCTGCGTTTCAAGCCCATTGAGATCCACCGCCTCTTGCTTTGCCAATGCATCGGCATCGGTCACCAAGGTACTGCGCACAAAAATATTGACCCCATGGGTTTGCTCGTCACTGCCGGTCACTTCTTCCACATAGGCTTCATAAGTAGCCCCTAAATCCATCAAAGGCGCCAGCTGCGCCGCAATTTGACGAGAAAGGTAACCGATTTTTTCGCCTTTTTCCGTCAGACAAGCCACTGCATTGCCATCTGCCGGATTGTTGGCCTCACGCAAAAGCAACAAGCCCTCGCCAACTTTCAGGGTAGCAATCAAATCTTGTCGCCCGGCATAACTCACCCCACGCACCTTCGTATAAAATTGCGCTTGATCGGCAATGCCGGTGCTTTGTTGAGTGTAATTTTCTCCGGCTTCCATAAAGGTTCTACGCACACGGTCTTCCTCTGCTTGCCACGCCGGTTGAATATCCGTAATTTGAAGTTGCACCGAACACAGCCCACGGTAGCAATTCTCGCCGATATGAAAGGCAAAATCATAGCGGTGACGGTCAGAAAATTCATAGTTCCCTTTACGGAAAGCAATGGCAGGAATCTTATCCCCCTCGCTGTTTTCAAACCCTAAACGCAAATGCTCGCCTTCCTTGCCCACCGGCTTGTAAGAAAAACGCCACTGATGCTCCAAGGCAAAAAGCGGCTCCGGATTTTCACAACCGCACGGCTCCAAAAGACGCAAAGCAGTTTCTAAATCATCGGTCACCTCATCGATTTTTAGAATGTCATCAATCCACAGAATATTTTCCGAGATGGCTTCCTCATACCCCGCAGTTTCACGCTCAAAGGCAGCCTTAAAGCCCGCCAATTCGTCGGCATGAACAGATAAGCCGGCCGCCATTTCATGCCCCCCAAAGCGAATCAAATGATCACTAACCGCTTTTAATCCTTCATACAAATGAAAGCCCGGTACACTACGCGCCGAACCGGTATACACCGACGGCTCCTCCTCGGTGTTCGTGAGGACAATCGCCGGACAGTGAAACTGCTCCACCAAACGCGATGCCACAATCCCAATCACACCTGGATGCCAATTGTGCCCAACCGCTATGGCACAATGCATACGTCCGGTAAACTCAGTAAACTGACCAATAGCCTCACGCGTTAAGGTACGCTCGATTTCCTTGCGTTCGTTATTATAATCCCGCACTTCTTCTGCTAAAGATTCAAGACCTGCCGCGGTGGTCGCTGTAAACAAACGCAATGCCGCATCGGTTTTGTCCAAGCGGCCACAGGCATTGATGCATGGAGCAATACGAAAGGCGATGTCCGACGTGCGCACGTCATCTTCACCGCACAGCAAAGACACCAACGCCTGCATCCCCGGGCGTGGATGATCATTGAGATATTTTAAGCCCTCGCGCACTAAAATACGGTTATCATCCAAAAGCGGTACCATATCCGCCACCGTTGCCACTGCCACCAAATCCAACAACATGCGACGATGGGCATCATCGTACCAATCCGGTGCCAAACGAATGAGCATTCCCATCGCCAACATGTACGCCGTCCCACAGCCGCACAAACGGCGAAATTTTGCCAATCGACTTGGTGCCATCAGAGGATTGACCACAATACAATCCGGCAACACATCCGGCAATTGATGGTGGTCTGTCACGATAAAATCCAAGCCCTTTTTGCTGAATTCATCCACCAAATCCGCAGCAGCAATGCCATTGTCTACTGTCACCACCAAGGAAATCCCTTCCTCCAAAAGGGTCTCCAAGGCACCGGCATTCATCCCATACCCTTCCTTAAAACGGCTAGGGATGTACAGACGCACATCAACACCAAACCAGCGGAACGCCTCATGAAGAAGGGTCGTCGAACAAATACCATCCACATCATAGTCCCCATAAACGGCAATTTTTTCGCCCGCTTGAATGGCTTGGCCGATACGCTCCACCGCCGCGCCCATATTTGGCAACTCAAAGGAACGACTTAGTTCCTCCATTGAGGCATACAAAAAGGCTGATGCAGCTTCCGCATTCCCATAGCTTCGACTCACTAAAATGCGCGCCAAAGCAAGTGGGATGCCGAGAGCATCAGCCAAGGAACGGGCAGAGGCATGATTGGAAGAACGAATTTTCCAAGTTTTCATCTGTCATGTCTCTCCTTTATTTCACATTATATGTTAATCACAATCAAAAACACGCCCAACACAATATAGGCGCCTACCAGTATTACACTATACCGAATCAGCCCCGTTTTCAAGCCAAAACGATCCACATAGGCCTGAATTTTTTCATGATAATGATTGGTGCGATAACTCACATTCAAAATGAGCAAATTGCGCACCCCCATCAATACCGACAATACCCCCACATAAATCAAAAGCTGTGCGGTGGTGAGGGATTGGGTGACCGCCAACACCATCCACACTAAAACAGCCAAGGTAAGCAGCGGTTTAAAGATTTTTTCAATCAGTTCCATAGGGTTCACTCCAATAAAAAAGCATGGGAGCAACGCCATCAGATGACGCACTGCTCCCATGTTAAAATCATTTAATTATACTTCAAGTTCAACGATCAATTCGCCGGCTTCAACTTGAGCGCCTTCTTCAACAAGAACACGCGCAATCTTACCGTCGCGAGGGCTGAGTACGTTGGTTTCCATCTTCATAGCTTCGAGAATGATGATTGGTTGATTTTCTTTGATTTCATCGCCTTCGTTAGCCAAAATCTTGATAACAGTACCAGGAATGTTAGCCCCAACATGTGCAGGGTTGTCTTGGTCAGCCATTGGCTTACGAACGATGGTCAAGGACTTCGCAGCGGCTTCGTTTGGCACCTTCACGGTACGATAGCTGCCGTTGAGTTCGAATGCAACAGTGGAGTTCCCTTCTTCATCGGCTTCCTTGATTTCGATGAGGCGAACGTTCATAATCTTCCCTTCTTCAAGGTTGATATCGCCGGTTTCGCCCTTCTTGAGGCCGTAGAAGAACAAGTCACTGTCCATATGGCAGATAGGTGCTTGAGTCTTAAGACCCTTCAAGTAATCTTCATACATACGTGGGTAGAGTGCATAGCTCAATGCTTCACGTCTGCCGGCTTCAATGCCGTATTTTTCCTTCAAGTATGCCTTATCTGCTTCAAGGTCTTCGTCTTCAAGCAATTCACCAGGACGGCAGGTGATGGCTTCCTTATCCTTCAATACAACCTTTTGGAGGTCTTCTGGGAAGCCGCCTTCAGGTTGACCCATCATCCCTTCGAAGTAGGAAACGATAGAATCAGGGAAGTCCATGTTCTTACCCTTTTCACAGATGTTATCTGGAGTGAGGTTGTTTTGAACCATGAAGATTGCCATGTCACCGACAGCCTTAGAGGATGGGGTAACCTTTACGATGTCACCGAGCATGTCGTTAACGGTTGCATACATTTGCTTTACTTCTTCAAACTTGTGACCAAGGCCAAAGCTTTCAACCTGTGGCTTCAAGTTGGAGTATTGACCGCCAGGGATTTCATACTTGTAAATTTCAGCGGAGCCGGAACGCAAGCCGGATTCAAATTGATAGTAGTATTTACGAACATCTGCCCAGTAATCGGAAATCTTTTGGAGATTGTCGAGGTTTAAGCCGGTGTCGCGCTTGGTGTTGGTGAGTGCTGCAGCCAAGGAGTTCAAACCAGGTTGGCTGGTGAGCCCTGCAACGCCGTTGAACGCAACGTCAACCACGTCAACACCTGCTTGAGCAGCCATAAGAAGGGTTGCTACGCCGTTACCGGTAGAGTCGTGGGTGTGCAAGTGGATAGGAATGTTGATGTTTTCCTTCAATGCACTAACGAGTTCAAAAGCAGCGGTTGGTTTCAAGAGTGCACTCATGTCCTTGATGCCTAAGAAATGGCAGCCCATGCTTTCGATTTCTTTTGCCTTTTGAATGTAGTAATCAAGATTGTATTTCTTGCGTGCCATATCGGTGATGTCCCCGGTGTAGCAGATGCAACCTTCAACAATCTTGTCTTGCTTCAAGGCTTCGTCAATGGATACTTCCATTGCCTTGAGCCAGTTCAAGGAGTCGAAAATACGGAATACGTCGATGCCGCTTTGTGCGGATTCACGGACAAATTCACGAATGATGTTGTCTGGATAGTTCTTGTAACCAACAGCGTTTGCACCGCGCAACAACATTTGGAAGAGCACGTTAGGAATCATTTCACGCAATTGGTCGAGACGATCCCATGGAGATTCCTTCAAGAAACGATAGGAAGTATCGAAGGTTGCGCCGCCCCACATTTCGAGGGAGAAGAAGTCCTTACATGCGGTTGCATAGGAAGGTGCAATACGGGTCATATCAACGGTACGCATACGGGTTGCCAACAAGGATTGTTGCGCGTCACGCATGGAAGTATCGGTGAGCAAGAGTTTATCTTGGTTGAGTACCCAGTCAGCCACAGCCTTAGGACCTTGTTCATCAAGCATTTGCTTGGTGCCGCGGAGAAGGAGAGGCTTATCAAAGAGTGGTACTTCAAGTTCATCGAATTCAGGTTTTTCACCCTTCACTTCGTTAACAGCTTTGTTAGCGAGGAAGGTCAAAATCTTCCCTTCTTCGTTGTCGCCGGTGCGAATTTCGAAGAGTTCAGGAGTTTGTGCGATAAAGCTGGTATCGCATTGACCCTTGCGGAAAGATTCGTGGTTCAATACGTTGATCAAGAAACCGATATTGGTCTTTACACCCTTAATCTTGGTTTCGTTGAGGCAACGAATAGCGGTGTTGATCGCCCCTTCAAAGGTCAAGTTGCTGGCAATAATCTTAACCAACAAGCTGTCATAGAATGGGGAAATCTTTGCGCCGAGGTAAGCATTCCCACTGTCAAGACGGATGCCGTGACCGGAGCTGGAACGATATACTTCGATGGTACCGGTGTCCGGTGCAAAGTTATTTGCAGGGTCTTCGGTGGTCACACGGCATTGGATGGCATAACCACGATAGCTGATAGAGTCTTGGCTAGGAATGTTGATTTCAGGGTCAGCAAGCTTATAGCCTTGAGCCACGCGAATTTGTGCTTGAACAATGTCGATACCGGTGATTTGTTCAGTAACGCAGTGTTCTACTTGGATACGTGGGTTCATTTCGATAAAGTAGTGGTTGCCTTCGTGGTCAACGAGGAATTCTACAGTACCGGCACTACGATAGTTAACGTGTTGCGCAATCTTCAATGCGTCTTCGCAGATGGCTTCACGTTGTTCTTGAGTCAAAATGAGAGATGGTGCAAATTCAATAACTTTTTGGTGACGACGTTGAATGGAGCAGTCACGTTCAAACATGTGAACAATGTTGCCGTATTTGTCACCGAGGATTTGCACTTCGATATGCTTTGGACGTTCGATGTATTTTTCAACAAATACATCCGCAATCCCGAATGCTTTCTTTGCTTCGCTGGTTGCGCTGTTGTATTCGCCTTCCATATCTTCTGGACGACGAACAATACGCATCCCACGGCCACCGCCGCCGGCGGAAGCCTTCAAAATAACAGGGTAACCGCAAACTTCAGCAAATTCCTTTGCTTCTTCCACATTGAGTGCAGCTCTTTCTACCCCAGGAATGGTTGGTACGCCGACTTCAATAGCAACTTTCTTGGATTGGATCTTGTCGCCTAATGCGCGAAGCATGGTATGATCCGGACCAATGAATTCAATCCCGGCTTCTTCGCATGCTTGAGCGAATTCAGCGTTTTCAGATAAGAAACCGTACCCTGGATGAATCGCATCAACACCCTTTGATTTTGCTAAGGTAATAATGCCGGAGATGTCGAGATACGCATCAACCGGAGCCTTACCCTTACCTACACGATAGGATTCATCCGCAATGGTGCGGTACAGAGAATTCTTATCCTCTTCTGAATAAATTGCGATACTCTTGATCCCGAGTTCCTTGCAGGCACGGAAAATACGAATAGCAATTTCGCCTCGGTTAGCAACCAAAATGGTTTTAATTTCTTTCACAGTCCTACCTCCTCTTAACTTAAGCGCTGTAAGCGCCAGAAAATCCATCATATACTCTCAATCAGAAATTCTTCTTTTTTAGTATGGAATGTTATACTCTCTATTATATCTCTCCCCCTCTATTTATGCATCATTTTTTAGATAAATGACCATAAAAAAAATTTTTCCTTTTCTTCGTCGTTATTTTTTTCACATGGACAACGACATTGACGCTGATAAAAAAACAAACGACCGATACTTGGCTTGTATCGGTCGTTTTTTCATTAAGCCGCAACATCCACCACAGCAGTGTCGTCCTCTACTTGTGTACCATTGTCTGTTTGAGCAGGCATTTCCTTTGGAACGAGCACCACTTGACCGGTGGCGGCATCCCAATCAATCCCACACCCAACTGCTTCTGCAAGGTCGCGAATCTTCATATAATTGAGCTGGTCAATCAAATAGGTGTTTACTTCATAAGGGGCATCGTCTACCATCATCACCGGCTGTTGTAATTTTGTCAGCACCGTGGTGCCGCCGTTTGTGACACTAATATTCAAGTCGCCTTGGTAGGCTGCACCATTGTTGATAACAACCGCTTGACTGGTTGAATCATATTCTAAGCTAAATTGCGAGCCAGTTCCATTTAAAACGGCTGCAAAATCTCTAAGGCGCACATAGTTGTTGCCGTTTGCCACATAGGAATTCATCGCCACGGTTTCACCGTTTAAACGCACCGTCGCAACCGTTGGGCTGGCATAGGCATAGCCGTTTGCAAGTCTTTCGGCAATTTCCGCAAAGCCTGCACGCAACAGCGCTGCCGAATCGGTAATACGACCGTTCACCGTTGGCGCATTCATGGTCACAGTAATCAAGCGGCTTGCATTCTTGGTCGCAGTTGCAACCATGCAACTACCGGCAGCAGGGCTCCAACCGGTCTTTAAACCGTCCACCTGCCCAATCGCCGGATCATTGTAAGTAAGCAAATCATTGCTTGTCGGATAGGTTTTACCCCCAAATTCAAAGGTCGTTTGGCTGGCAAAATCCAAGATGCTTGGGCACTCGTTGACAATCTTTTGTGATAACAGCGCCATAGAGCGTGCACTCATGCGTCCGGAATCATAACTTTCCGTGAAGGTGGCGTTAATCCCCATCATTGTAGCACGATTGTTCATCGCCTCTACGAAAGCCTGTTCTGAACCGTAAAGCAGCTCGCCCAAGGCTGGGCCTGCCGCACAAGCCGAATAACACATAAAGGCTTCTACCATATCCGCAACGGTATACACCTTATTCTTTTCAAAAGGAATATTAGAATATCTGGAATCTCTCGAAAAATAATAGGTATAGGTGCTAATCGGTACCGGTGTATCCAAACTGATGCGCCCTTGATTGACGGCATCAAGCACCAAATAAGTGGCCATGACCTTGGTCATACTTGCCACTTCACGCACTTGGTCGGCATTTTTCTGCCACAACACCTCACCGGTTGCTGCATCCATAATAATCCCACAGCTTCCCGTCACCTTAGGGGCAACTGCGGCATTGGCAGCTTGCGCCGTTGGAAGCAGGAAGGAAATCACCAATAATAAGGATAATAATTTTTTCTTCATAAAGCCCTCTCTTTCTTTTGTAATCGCAAATCCATCAGAAAGGGTAACGCAAATTTGACGAGGGCTTCAACAACAAATCAACAACATTTTGGTAAAACCTTCTATTCTATGTAGCCATTGTCTTTAAAACTTAAATATTTCATATCGCCGTTTGTTGCCAAAATGATATGGTCAAGAAAATTGACACCAATAATCTTAGCCGCTTCCTGCAAGCGTTTTGTCAGGGAAAAGTCCTCTCTGCTCGGTGTCACATCACCGCTTGGGTGGTTATGCCCCACAATAATGCTGACCGCATTGCGACGCACCGCCTCCCTAAAAATATCGCGCGGATGTACGTTCGCACCATTCACGGTGCCGATAAACAGGGTACGAGCATCGATCACCACATTTTTGGCATTCAAATAAAGCACTGCAAAGGCTTCCTGTTCGTGAGAACGAATCACCATGCGCAACAAATCGGCGGCATCCTCGGATGCTCTGATGGGTTCCTTGTCCTTGGCGCGACTCGCGCGCGCCAAACGATGACCGATTTCAATAGCGGCAAGAAGCGTGCAGGCCTTGGTCGGTCCGATGCCGTTAATCTCGCACAAAGACTGCATATTTTGCGTAAGCATCCCTTCCAAACCGCCGGCGCGTAAAAGCACCTCTCGTGACAGTTCAAGAACATCCTGCTTTTGCGTGCCGGTACGAAGTAAAATCGCCAGAAGTTCCTCACTGCTTAACACTTTGGCCGATTCACTCATCAAACGTTCGCGAGGCTGAAGTTCCGGTGGCCGGTCCTTGATTTTAATGACATCCGCAACCTTTTCGCTCATTTTAGGGCCTCCTCGAGCATCTCACGAACAAGCACCGTCGGCAATCCAACCACATTTTCAAAATCACCGCTTAAATGGGTCACAAATTTTCCGCCTTCTCCCTGGATCCCATAAGCCCCTGCTTTGTCCATCGGCTCACCGGTGGCAATGTAGACACTGATGTCCTCCTCTGTCAATGTACGGAATGTCACTTCACTCACATAATGGTTGGTCACCACCGTATTGCTTTCCACGCAAACCATTGCCACTGCGGTAATGACCTCATGGGTTGCATCACTTAAATCGCGGAGCATCGCTCTGGCCTCGGTCTCATCCTGTGGCTTACCCAAACGCTTGCCATCCTTACACACAATGGTATCCGCACCAATCACCAATGCCTCGGGCACCGTCTTTGCCACAGACATGGCTTTTTCTTGGGCGAGTTTTTCCAAAGCCTGTGGCAAGGCAAGCGTTGGGTCAAGGACTTCTTCTGCCAAGGTTGGCGCACAGACACTAAATTCTTCAACAACGTTTTTTAACAAAGTGTGTCGACGCGGTGAAGTGGATGCCAATATAATCTTTCTCTTCATATTAAACTGCCTCCTAAAAATAAAAGCCTTTGATAATCAAAGGCTTTCATCTGATGCTTGAACTTGTTTGTTTTTGATGCGATAGCTGAGGCCCTCTAGGCTCACAGCCAAATCTATTTGACGAATCTCAATCCGATCGCACGTCACCAAGGAGGACGGCGAGAAATTCATAATTCCTTTGATACCGGTAGCACAGAGCATATCCGCCACACTTTGGGCAGAGCCTTCCGGCACCGCCAGCACCGCAATATCAACATGATGGGTTTCGATATACTCCACCATCTTGGTAATTGGAAGAATCGGAAGACCGTTTAAGGTCATACCGATTTTGTTGACGTCGTTATCAAATACGGCAGAAATTTTAAATCCGCGCTTAGCAAAACCTGCATAGTGGGTCAGGGCGCTGCCAAGATTACCGGCGCCAATGAGAATCATTTGCCATTCGTGGTCCAAGCCAAGGATTTCCTTAATAATGTTGTTGAGTCCCTTGACATTGTAGCCCACCCCTCGCATGCCAAAATCTCCGAAGTATGCCAAGTCCTTTCTGACCTGTGCCGGTGTTCCTTGTACACCGTTGGCAATATCAACAGAAGACACCTTCTCTATATTAAACTCTTCCATCTTACTTAAATATCGTGAATACAAGGACAAACGTGTGATGGTTGCCTCCGGAATTTTGTCTAGTTTCATACCGTATCTTCACCCCTCTGCTCTACTAATGTAGAATAATCATACCGAATATAGGGTGTTGGTGCAATAAGGTTTACGAAAATAATCACAAGTAGATTTTATGGAAATCTATTAGCAAGAGCCGCCCTAATAATAACTGCTTTTGTCAGGTATATGGTTTTTTAATGTCAATCACGCTTAAAAATCTTTGCAAGGACAGGTTTATGTGCTAATATATATCTCAGTTAAAATATTCACAAACCGATTGATTTCAAAGGAGAGATTACCACATGAAAATTGCTGACAACGTCTATTATGTCGGTGTTTCCAACCCAACCTTACGCGTTTTCGATATCATTATGACTACCGAATACGGTACCACTTACAACTCTTACCTCGTACAAGGCTCTGAAAAGACCGCCCTCATCGATGGTGCACACAAAGGGTTCGAAAACCTTTTCATCGAAAACGTTGAAGCAATCACTGACATGAAGTCCATCGATTACATGATCGTGAACCACACCGAACCAGACCACTCCGGTGCAATCCGTCTCGCAATCGAACACAACCCAGACATCGTTGTTTATGGGACTGCTGCTTGCCTCAAGAATCTTGACAACATCTGCCGCATTCCATTCAACCGTGTTGTTGTAAAAGATGGCGACACCTTAGACCTCGGTGGCAAGACCTTGACCTTCTGCGTGAGCCCTAACATCCACTGGCCAGATACCATGATGACCTACCTCGCAGAAGACAAGATGCTCTTCAGCTGCGACTTTCTCGGCTCTCACTACGCTGAACCTACCATGTATGTTCACAAGGCTTACAAGAGAGAGCTCTACGAAAAAGAATTTAAAGTATACTACGATGCCATCATGGGGCCTTTCGCAAAGTTCGTGCTTCGTGCCCTTGACCGCATCAAAGACCTCGACATCGAAACCGTTTGCCCAAGCCACGGCCCAATGCTCGTTGGTGAAGATGTGAAGAAAGCAATGGATACCTACAAAGAATGGTCTACCCCTGCTGTAAAGGAAAATAAGACCGTTGCAATCTACTATGTATCCGCTTACGGCTACACCAGACAAATGTGCCAATACTTGGCAGACAAGCTCACCGAAAAGGGCATTGTTGTTAGCGCATTTGACGTCATCAAAACCGACGCTGCCGATATCGCTGCTCACCTTGGCGACGATTGCCTCGTATTCGGTTCTCCAACCTTGAACCGTGCTGCATTAAAGCCTGTTCTTGATGTCATCAGCTGCATCGACGCTGTATCTTCCGCAGGTCGTCCATACGCAACCCTCGGTTGCTACGGCTGGAGCGGTGAAGCATGCGCTCAACTCAACGACCGTTGCAACAGCATCAAGATGAAGCAAGTTGGCGAAAGCGTTCGTTCCCAATTCACCCCAACCGATGAAGTGTACGCACAACTCGACGAATTGGCTCAACAAATCGCAGACACCATCGCGTAAGTTTACATGCCCAAACACCTCGGTACACCCCGAGGTGTTTTTTTATTTGCTTTATGCCCCGATATTCGTTATAGTAAAACATAGTACGACTTATATATTTGGAGGAATGAAAATCAATGGAAAGAAACGTCTATGATGTGCTGACCGAACGTGGCTACATCGAACAGGCCACCCATCCGGATGAAACCCGTGAACTTCTCGGCAAAGAGAAGGTCACTTTCTATATTGGCTTTGACCCAACCGCAGACAGTCTGCATGTGGGCCACTATATTCAGTTCATGGTTATGCAACACATGCAACAACATGGTCACCGTCCAATCTTCTTGGCAGGTGGCGGCACCGGCATGATCGGCGACCCATCCGGTCGTAGCGATATGCGTCGCGTCATGACCGTGGAACAAATCGATCACAACGTGCAACGCTTCAAAGAACAAGCTGCACGCTTCATCGATTTCTCTGACGATAAGGCCCTCATCTTGAACAATGCCGACTGGCTCAGAGACCTCAACTACATCGAATTCTTGCGTGACTACGGCGCTTACTTCAGCGTTAACCGTATGATCAACGCTGAATGCTACAAGTCCCGCATGGAACAAGGCTTGACCTTCTTGGAATTCAACTACATGATCATGCAATCCTACGACTTCTTGCACCTCTATCGCAACTATGATTGCAAGCTCGAATTCGGTGGCAACGACCAATGGAGCAACATCATCGGTGGGGTAGAATTGGTACGTCGTGCAGACCAAGGGGAAGCCTTCGGTCTCACCTTTAAGCTCCTCACCAACAGTGAAGGCAAGAAAATGGGTAAGACCGCGAACGGTGCTGTATGGCTTGACGCGGATAAGATGAGCCCATACGATTTCTACCAATACTGGCGCAATGTCGACGATAAGGATGTACGCAACTGCTTGTGCCTCCTCACCTTTATCCCAATGGATGAAGTAGAACGTCTCTCCAGCCTGGAAGGCGCAGAAATCAACAAGGCAAAAGAAATCCTCGCTTACGAAGTAACCAAAAACGTTCACGGCGAAGCAGCTGCTGAAGAAGCCCAAAAGGCTGCACGCGCCCTCTTTGCAGGCGGTGGCCAAGAAGGCTCCATCCCTACCACCAAGATGGACGCAAAAACCTTCGAAGGCGATGGCGTGGGGCTCTTGAACCTGCTCAAGGAAGTAGGCCTCACCTCCACCACCAGTGAAGGCCGTCGTCTTGTAGAACAAGGCGGGGTGACCTTAAACGAAGTGGCTGTGAAGGATGTGCGCTACAACGTGACCTTGAAGGATTTCCAAGACAACCAACTCAAAATCCGTAAGGGCAAAAAGAAGTTCCACATCGTTGAACTTTAATCCGACAAACGACCTACCTTGGTAGG
>Pinky_p2__coassemble_701_pt1 | contig 36008 bp, 42 predicted proteins | sample Pinky_p2__metabat2_high_PE_037 | metagenome-assembled genome bin Pinky_p2 | reverse complement strand
GTGTTTCAAGGCATTCAACCGCATGGTTCGCTAAATAATTCCTAGTCATTTCAGGCAATACATGTTATACTGAGTCAGTCATCAACATCGGAGGACTGTTCTTTTTGTTGTGCTTCTTCCGCTTCAGCTTGAGCAAAAAGAGACATCAGCCCGCTCATCAAATCATTTTTACAGGTCATGTCGTCACAGGCATCCTGTGGTTTGTGTTGGTCTGTCATGGTGCATCCTTCCTTTCTTTGACTGGTTTAATGTATTATCCCACGCAGCATCAGCGGGTGCAATAGAACCTTGCATATTTTGATGGTAAAATTTTATATAAGAGATCTTAGTCTCTGTGCGTTCCAATTTTGGATAAGTGTCAACAGACGAGGGAGTGCTGTTGAACGAAAGATGCACCACATCTGCGATACACCGGACGCTCCCATGATCACCCACACTTCCTCGTTAGGAAGTGTTTTTTTATTTTGGAGGAAATTATGACGTATGAAGAAGTGCTTTCGGCGCTTGAGCAATACAAAGCGCTGGGCTCGGTCTATGGCTTGGACGGCATCACACGCCTGATGGACGCCCTTGACCGCCCCGACCGTGACATCAAGGTCATTCACGTGGCTGGTACCAACGGCAAAGGGTCTACCGTCACCACCTTGGCAACCATCCTCGAAACCGCCGGCATCCACACTGCCACCTACACCTCTCCGGAGGTCACCACCTACCTCGACCGTTTTCGCATCGGCCTCAAACCGGCAATGGAAGACGACTTTATTCAAGCCTTTGAAAAGGTTGAAACCGCTTGTCAAGGCATCGTCGCTGCAGGCTTTCCGCATCCGACCATCTTTGAAATGGAGCTTGCCATCGCCTATGTGCTTGCCATCCATTGCAAAGCCGAAGTGATGGTGCAGGAAACCGGTCTCGGCGGACGCTTAGATGCCACCAACATTGTCGAGCACCCTAGCCTTGTGGTATTTACCGCCATCGGCATGGACCACACCCAATTTTTAGGCGATACCATTCAGGAAATCACCATCGAAAAGGCCGGCATCATTAAAGCCGGCGCACCGGTGGTGGCTTATGACAATGGCCTTGCCGTCAACCAAATCATTAAAGAAGTCGCCAGCTTGCAAAATGTATCCTGCCACTTTGCCTCCACAGAAATGTGTGAAGTTATCGAACGCAGCTTAGAAGGGCAAACCATCCGCTACAATGGCAACCTCTATCATTATCCATTGGTTGGCACCCACCAGCTACACAACTTCGCCCTCATCATGAACGCCGTCGATGCGCTCCGTGACGAAGGCTGGACCATTCCGGTTGAAAAGGTGCAGGAAGCCATGCACAAGGTGCGCTGGCCGGGACGCTTTGAGGTGGTGTGCAAGCGTCCAATCATCGTGTTGGACGGTGCCCACAACCCACAAGCCGCCAAGGCCTTGGCAGACACCGTGACCACTTGGTTTGGCGACAAAAAAGTGCATTTTCTCATGCACATCTTCAAGGACAAGGACGCCCTGGGCATTCTCGAAGCCATTGCACCGGTTTGCGCCCACCTCACTCTCACCACCATCGCCGACGACCGCTCCGGCGACCCTGCCGCCCTCAAAAACACAGCGGCACTCTTTATTTCGGAAGACAAACTCTCTGTAGATGCCGATTTTGATACAGCCCTCCTTCACACGCTGGAAGGCTTGGCTGATGACGACATCCTCATCATCTGCGGCTCCCTCTCCCACTTGGAAGAATCTCGCCGTGTACTCTCTCAATTAGAAAGGATCCAACTCTCATGGTAGATATCGAAAAAGCCGAACAAGCCATCCGCGACCTGCTCGTCGCCATTGGCGAAGACCCTGACCGCCCAGGTCTTGTAGAAACCCCAAAGCGTTGCGCTAAAATGTACCAGGAGCTCTTAAGCGGCATGGATACCACTGCCGAAGAACACCTCTCCAAGCAATTTGATGTGCCCCATTCCGAGTTTCTTTTGGAAAAAGACATCCAATTTTATTCCCTCTGCGAACATCACATGCTGCCATTCTTTGGCCATGTACATATCGCCTACTTGCCAAGCGACAAAGTCGTTGGCTTAAGCAAGCTCGGTCGCACCGTGGAAGTCTACGCCCGTCGCCTGCAACTGCAAGAGCAAATGACCGCGCAAATCGCCGACGATGTCATGGAATACCTCAATGCCCGCGGCGTGATGGTCGTGATTGAAGCGGAACACCTCTGCATGACCATGCGCGGCGTCAAAAAACCCGGCACCCAAACCGTGACCGTGGCCTGCCGTGGCGTCTTTGAAGAAGACCTGCATTTGCAACAAACCTGTTTGAGCTTGATTCGCCAATGAAGATTGTCGAACGCCTTTTAAACCATCCCGATTTCCGTGCTGCCATCGACACCATCGAAAAGAACGAAGTCACACGCATCTTTTGTCGCCACGGACTTGACCATTGTTTGGATGTGGCGCGCATTGCTTGGATTCTTACCCTCGAAAATGCACGTCCTTTTGACAAAGAAACCATCTATCTGGCAGCCCTCTTACACGACCTCGGACGCAGTGTGGACAACGCCAACCATGACGAGGAAAGCATGCGCTTGGCAGCTCAACTCCTGCCGGCGTGTGGTGCAGATGCCACATGCACCGCAGACATCCTGGCAGCCATCGGCGCGCACCGCGAAAAACAAGCAGCAATTGATTGCTCCCAAGCCACCTTGGGAGAGCTCTTAGCCTACGCCGACCACAAAAGTCGCCCTTGCTACCGTTGTCCGGCAATCAATGAATGTTACTGGGATGAATCTCTAAAAAATCACACCATCACCAACTAGATAAAGGAGACACCATGAAAATTAACAACCGTACCTTTGATTTTAACGGCACCGACGCCTATATCATGGGGATTTTAAACGTCACCCCCGACTCCTTCTCTGACGGTGGCCGCTACAACCACGTCGAAACCGCCATCAGCCATGCCCTTGGGATGATTACCGACGGTGCCGACATCAGCGACATCGGCGCAGAGTCCACCCGTCCGGGCCACGTGCAAATCTCCATCGACGAAGAATGTGAACGTCTCTTAAAGGTCATTCGTGCCCTCAAAGACGTCACCGACGTCCCACTTTCCGTTGACACCTACCGTGCACCGGTGGCACAAGCAGCCATTGAAGCCGGCGCCGACATGATTAACGACATCTGGGGCCTCACCTATGACGAAAACATGGCAAAGGTCGTCGCCGACGCCGACATTCCTATTTGCATCATGCATAACCGCGACAACAACGAATACAGCGATTTTATCCCTGAATGGCTCGACGACATGAAACGTCAGCTCGCCATCGCCAAAGCCGCAGGCATCAAGGATGAAAACATCATCTTAGACCCAGGCATTGGTTTTGCCAAAAACTTTGAATACGATGTGGCAGCCATCCAACACACCCCAGACCTTTGTGCCCTGGGCTATCCGGTGCTCCTTGGTACCTCTCGCAAGCGCGTCATCGGTAACCTCCTTGATTTGCCGGTAGACCAACGTGACGAAGGCACCGCCGCCACCACCATCATGGGGTATCTTGGTGGCGCACGCATCTTCCGTGTGCACAATGTACGCATCAATCGCCGTTGCCTCGACACCGTGGCACACATGGAGGCAATGAAACATGGACAAAATTAGTCTTGTACATCTTGAAGTCTTTGCCCACCACGGCGTCTTTGACCACGAAAAAGAAAACGGCCAAACCTTTTACCTTGACTGCGAGTGCAACCTCTCCACCCGCACCGCAGGCCTTAGCGACGCCCTAGACGACGCCTTGGATTACGGTGCCTTGGCACACCGCCTGACCGCCCTTTTTCAAGAAAAAACCTTTGACCTCATCGAAGCCGCCGCCGAATACTGCGCCACCGCCCTCTTGCACGAGTTTCCGCTTATCCGCAGCCTGCGCCTTTCCGTGAAAAAACCGTCCGCACCGATTGGACTTCCTGTGGACTATCCAATGCTCACCATCGAACGCGGCTGGAAGCCGGTGATTCTCGCCCTTGGCAGCAACATCGAACCCTGCCAAGCCCACCTCGATGCCGCCGTTGACATGATGCGCCAGCATCCGGACATGCGCCTCCTAAAGACCGCCAGCTGGATTGAAACCGAACCATGGGGCTACACCGACCAACCAACCTTTATCAACGGCGCCGTGATGATTGAAACCCTGCTCTCCCCGCACGAACTCTTGAACGTCATCCACGATATGGAACACGCCGAGGGTCGCGAACGTATCATCCACTGGGGCCCACGTACCTTGGACATCGACATCATCTACTACGATGACCTGCTCATGAACACCAAAAACCTCACCATTCCTCATGCGCTCTGCATGCAGCGCGCCTTTGTGATGGACCCCGTCACCGAAATCGCCCCATACTGGGTCGATCCTCGCTACGGCAAAACCATCTCCGTCCTCTGGGAAGGCGAAAAGAAAAATATCTAAAACAAAACGGACTGCTTCTAGAAGGCAGTCCGTTTTTTATTTTTTCTCACTATGCTATAATTGAATGAGCAATATATAAGTGAATCATGCGCAATGCGCTTGATTCCAAACACAAAGATAAAAACGCAATGTACATGAATCAATGTACTAGAGCTGGTAGGTAGCCCAGCCGTCCTATAATCATAGGGTAAGTAACCTGCCCTCCGGGTTGTCCATTCTTTGTTCAACAACTATTTAGGAGGGATTTTGATGAACAAAGTCATTGGAACACTAACCGTCTATTTTGAGAAACCTTTTTGGGTGGGCGTATTTGAACGCATTGACAACGGACAACTATCCGTCGCAAAAATTATTTTTGGCGCAGAACCCAAGGATTGCGAGATTCTTGACTATGTCAATAAGCACTATACGAAGCTACAATTTAGTCCAGCCCTCGATGCTGTTGTAAAAGAAAAGAAACGCAATCCCAAAAGAATGCAACGGGAAGCAAAAAAGCAAACACAACAATCGGGCATCGGCACAAAAGCGCAACAAGCCTTAAAACAGCAACAAGAACAAAATAAATACGAGCGAAAAACAAAAACTCGCCAACAAAAAGAAGCTGACACCCTTAGAAAGTTTGAATTAAAGCAGAAAAAAAGAATTGAAAAACACAAAGGGCATTAACCATCTTATGTACGCTTCATGCTCTAGCACAAAGGAAGAACCACAATGAAAACCTTCATGTTATTGTTAATAATTGTCGCCATCCTTTGCGCACTGTTTGCCAATCAAATCGATACCGCCGTAAACGGTAAGCAACAGGTCAGAAAAGTCATCCTCGTATTTAGTATTGGTGTGTCTCATTGCTATGGCAGCAATGCGCTTGGCTTAGACAACCACCCACAAACAACAAGTCACAGCAAAACCATCTTTGTCGTCTAAATTAAAAAGAAACACCGAAAGGAGATCGCATCATGCGCACCCTCAAAATAATCTGCACCATCTGTGGGGTTAGCTTAGGTGCAGCAAGCCTGCTACACCTCCTCTCCTTTGACATTGCTATGCCGCTCATGTTCATGTTTATCGTAGTTCTTAATCTCGTTTGCGCTAAAGAGTGTCACGACAAAGAAGATAATAGCGGCACCCTGCTTTACCTCGGATTGGCGATTATCCTTGGTATTGTGACCCTCTACAATCTCGCAAACAAATTCATGTAACACAACAAAAGGACTGCCCACTCGGACAGTCCTTTTATTTTTTTGGGGTTTCTTCACGAATTTCGATTGAAAAATAAAACAGGTGAAGTGCTTATCGTAACACTCCACCGAAAGCCTAACCGGTTTGAGCCTAACAATGCTTGGTTAAGTCTGCTTTACTATTTTATACAACTCTGTTTCATTTATATACTTAGATGTGCTTTCCAATCCAAACGATAAAACCCAACTGACCTTAATACCTCTTCTACGTCCGCACGAGAAGTAATTAACATTCCTGCATCAATATATGATTGTACCTGCTGCGCTATTGTTAATATTTGTTTTGGATATTGATACATAAAACACTCCATAAATAAAAAAAGCCCCACCGGGTTGCGCATGAAAATCAGAGGCGTGGCGGGTTCTGTTGCTATTATTATACAACTTCTATTGCAGGATTACAATACATGCGTTACATAGTAAAAATAATAAACCGAACTCCCGAATCTGTGTTATGAAAAAGCTACCAAGCCAACACATTACAGATAATGAAAAGAAGGATTTCCACATGGCTACTATAACACAAGATATAAAATTTCGCCCATTCTTAATTCGTTACGCCGAAAAACACGGGGTTACCAAAGCATCTCGCAAATATACAACCAATCGACAAGATATTTATCGTTGAAAAATCGCTATGATGGCGCCTCGGACAGTCCTTTTCTTATATTCTATGATATTCCAGCTCCGCAAAGGGGCCGTATTGTTGCACCCTTTCCAGACGAAAACGATGCAACGCCTCCTTTTGGGCAAAAAGCGGAATCCCCTCACCCAAAAGCACCGGTGCCACTTGAATGATCAGCACATCCACCAGACCAGCGTCAAGAAGCGGTGAGAGGATGGTATTGCCGCCCACCACCCAAATATTTTTCTGCCCGTCCTGCGCCTTTACAAATGTCACAAGGTCCGCACAAACCGCACGAAACCCCTCACAGTCAAGGGATTGATGTGTAAACACCACATTGTCCGTCGTTGGATAGACTTCACACGGCTTGGTCTGCTTGGCAATCTCATCAAAGGTACGTCGCCCCATCAGTGCCATATCCATCTGACAGTAAAATGTCTCACAATCGGTGTCTGCCGCATCCCCGCTCTCGTAGAGCCATGTCAAATCGTGCATCTTCGTTGCCAAATAGCCGTCCATACTCATACAGCCATAAAAATAAAACGCCATTCTTCGCCCTCCTCACACCCACCGCCTCCTGTGAAAGCCCACACTTCTTGCGTGCATGAAACAATCGATTGCCCAAACGCATCTCCCTCACTCCCTTGTACTTTGATGCTTCCATTTTATCAAATACCGTCACCGATACCACCAAGAGAACCATGCAAAAGCGCCCGAAAAATAAACAAATAGCACAAGAAAAGAAGGTACACATCCCCTTCAAGGATGCGCACCTTCTCTTGTTGGCGCATAAAACCCTACTTTTACGCCCTGTAAATCCTCATCATCGCACCTTAACCCCTCACTTCCGACTCCCCAAGGAAAGCCCTGCCAAAAGGGCCGAGAGATAGGTCACTAAGCCCATATTTGCATAGACGGCAAGCATCGTTTCGCCCATGTGACTCACAACAGTACCGCCCAAAATAGGCACCACTAAATGAACAGCCATCAGCACCAGAAACACCGTCACAAAGATCTTCGTCGTTTCTGCCTTTTTTTGAAAGCCGATGCCACAGCAATAGCCAACCAGCAAAATCAGTATGGCAAGCATCGCCACCTTGACACTATAAGCGCTGATGGGTGCAATCATAAAGTTACGCAACAAATCCCAATCATTCATCGCTGCATTCAACCAACAAGCCACGCCACTCAATACAAGGGCGAATATATATCGGATTGTTTTCATAATTTTTCCTTACGCTATTATATTAAACTTGTGGCTTTGGATGTTCTTCGTCAAGTCCAGGAAGAACATTAGAACCCCCAAGTGGCAAACTCAAAAATACATCCCAAGTATGCCCATCCGAAGTTCTACCTTGACAACTCATAGAACCACCTACAGCAGCGAATGGACGAGTAGCATCCGCATAATATTTAAATCCTGTGTAATAGTTAAAACCGCTTGGCGCGTTTCTCCAGGTTTTATGCTGTGCTGTTGCTTCATTAAAGTTATTAGTACAAGCAACAACAACATTTCTATTAATCAAATCTAACCGTTCTGGCTGCAAATTTTTAAAATGACCTTCCATTCTTGTTACTAAATATTGATTTGAAGCGTTTTTATCAAAATATACTTTTCCCCAAAGTTTTAATGTCATGCTGGCATCATATGCAATATCACCATAAGTGCCACCTACCCTTGTAACAGCTTCTTGTACAGTCTCTGGATCAATCAGTGTACTAAACTCTTGATAATAACTTTCGTTTGTACCATCAATATCACTCATTGCAACTGGCTCAACATTTAAGTCACGTTTAATATCTGAAATTTCCACTGGAATTTCTATCTTATTACCATTTTCGTCGGTTAATGTCGCCTGTACACATTCAGTATTAATCCCTGCTTTAGATTCAACTATTGGAGCAGCATGCCCAACACAAGGAAATAATAAAATACATAATATACCCGCAATAAAACTTCTTACTTTCATTTTCTTCACTCCTTAATATTTAAAGTCACTATACATCTATATTTCAATTTTAAAAAAACCGCCACTCCTTTCAATTTACAAACATATAAACGACTCCCACACATACGTTATTTATAGATATCCTTACTAATCTCCTCCCCTTATTCAAGGCAAATCACTTATTAGATTTGACATTTTTTTCTTTCTTTTTTTGCAATTCTAACAGAAATTGCAAATTTTTCAATGTATTAAGGACGAACGACATTCTGACAAGGACAAACGACAAAAAACCCACCCACTGTTGGCAGGTTTTTCCACAGTGGGTGGGTTTGATTCGTTATTTTTCATACACGACAAATTTTATTGAAAATAGTTCGTCTTTATAATCTATCACCGGCTCGCTATCATATTTCTCCAAAGATTCTTTGAGATTCACCAAACCAAAGCCATGATTTTCCTTGTCTGCTTTGGAGGTAATGGAAAAATCTTTGGATGGGTTCATTGGGGCGGTATTGATAAGGTGACAAAAGAGCTTCCCTGCCCGCTGTACCAAAACCAAGCTAATCTTTTTCTCCCCTTCTGTGATGCGGTCACAAGCCTCGATGGCATTGTCCAAGGCATTGCCAAAAATGACGCACACATCCACCGGTTCCAGTGGCAACTGATCGGAGATTTGCACCTCCATATCAACGATGATGCCCTTGCTTTCTGCCAAGGCTTTTTTAGTACTTAGGATGGCATCCAGTGCGCTATTGCCGGTTTTAATCCTCGCGCTTGGCGTTTGCAGGTTTTGTAATAGTGATGTCACATAAGCCTCACCGCCTGCGGTGTCGCCCTCATGGAAATAGCCTTGGATGGCCACGAGCTGATTGCTCATATCATGCCTAACACGACGCAATTCTTCCTGTTTGAGTAGGATTTCATCCAAGTGCTTGACTTGAGACTTAAGATGGCGCTCATACTGCTCTCGCATGCGAAGCTGTGCGCTTTGCTCGGCTTGCTTTTCGTACAAACAGAGCACCAAAACAGTACAAAATGTCATTCCCACCGCACTCATTGTGGCAAAGCTATTGTAAAAAGTATTGTTGAACTCATACCCGATACGAAAAATAAAAAAGCTCACCATTCCTACAATACTAACTAGTAATGTATAAAGAATCCAATAGGTATTGTTGAGAGCACTCTGTCGCATACGTCTCTTCACGCGAATCCCGTTGCATACAGCTAAAGTAGTAGATTTAGATAACAAAATCCCTATAAAACGATATGACGGTTCCGTCACAATGGCCGTCACCGGACAATTAAATACAACAGCCATCACATGCATCACAACCACTTCTGAAATGCCACTAATAATAGTTTCAACAAACAATGCAAAGACTTTCGTAAACAAAGAACCTTCATAGCACACAATAGCTAGTATCATAGCCACCAATAAAATGAGGATAAAGCTTTTGAGTGTAAATAAAAACATGTGGTTGCTCCACATAATCAGGCAACCGAGCACAACAACCCCTAGCGCATAGCGCCACAGGCCCCAACCGGGGCGGCGTTCGAGGAAAGCTTCAAAAATTAAGAAAAACATCAAGGCTTCCATAAAAGGCATGAGAGTTTCAACAATTTCAAACGCCAGCATCAGTGAAACATCCTTTCCTCATAGTCCACCACCGCTTCCCTGAGGCCTTGCTTGTAGGCACGGCCGATGGGAAGCACCGTCTCGCAATGGTGTAGCACGATGTCTTGACCAACGATTTTTTTGATGTATCCCAAATTGACAAGAAAGCCCTTGTGGCAGCGGTAAAACATCCCCGGCGCCAAGGCTTTCTCAACCTCGGCAAAGGTCATGTGCACCTGATGGACGCCATCGGTGGTATAGAGCATCACCTTGTTGCGGCTGCCTTCACAATAGATGATGTCGGCGCAATAAAGGCGCACATAGTTTTTGTTTTCATAAAAAGTAAAGGTGGCGCGTTTTTGAGTCAGCACATGGTTGATTGCACGCAAGGCGTCATCGAGCTTTTCCGGTTGCAAGGGCTTTTTCAAAAAGCGCAACGGATTGCACTGAAAGCTCTCGATGGCGTATTCCTCGTGGCTCGTCACAAAGACAATGCTCACGCCCTCGTCTCGCGTGCGAATGGCGTTGGCGGTCTCGATGCCGTTTATGCCACCCATTTCCATATCAATAAAGAGCGCATCAAAGACACAGCCCTTGGTGTCGTAGGCGTCAATCAACGCCTCGCCACTCTCAAAGGTCTCGGTCTCAATACGGTATTCACTGCAGTGCGCAAAATAATCGGCGAGCACCTTGATATGCTGTCGCTCGTCATCACAAATGGCAAATCGCATGATGGGTTCCCCTCCCTTTCCTTACTCAAGCGATAGCGTTATTATAGCCCTTTTCGCAGGGGCTTATCAAGGAATTGACGCCAATAGAAAAACCCTCCGAGTATCCACTCGGAGGGTTCACGCAATCTATTACATCATCATGGTAAAGTAGCCCATCGCACCGGCGACAAAGACGCTCGGCAGGAGGTTGGTCACGTTGATGGCTTTGATGCCGCTGACGGTGAGACCGACGCCGATAATAAGCACACCGCCGACGGCGCTCATGTAGGTGATGACGTCACCCACAAGGATGTATTGCATCATGCCGGCAAGGATGGCGATGCTCCCTTGAAAGCCCAGCACCAAAATGGCAGAAAAGCCCACGCCAATCCCCAAAGAAGAGGCGAGTACCACAGCGGTGACAAAGTCCAAAATGGTCTTAATAAAGAGGATTTCATTGTTGCCGCTGAGCCCTGCTTCAATCGCACCGACGATGGACATCGCCCCTACGCAAAAGAGCAGGCTTGCAGTCATAAAGGCGTTGATAAAGTTTTCATCCTTGATGCTAAAACAGCCCTTGAGCCAGTCGCCCATGTGATTGAGGCGGTCTTCCAAGCGACAAAGCTCACCAATGACGCCCCCGATGACAATGCTTACAATAACGATGAGGTCGTCCTCGGCGGTGACTGCCATTTTTGCACCAATAAGAATGGCTGCCAAGCCCATCCCCTGCATGAGGGTCACATTCATACGCTCGTTGATGCCTTTGCCAAGGCCCATTCCAATAAGCGTGCCCAAAAGCACCCCCAACACGTCTACTGCTACACCAATCATATTGATTCTCCCCTTTTTCTATCATCTCGCTATTTTTTGTAGGTAAAGCGCTTGCCCTTGGCATAGGCCAAGATGGCAGGCGCATCGTTTATAATGAGTCCCTGTGTACTGCGTTGGAGCACACCTTGGTCCTCCAGCTGCTTTAGGATACGCACCACGCTCACGCGATGGATGCCCAAGTGTCGTGCCAGCTCGCTGTGATTTTCCACCTTTGCCACAAGCACGCCGTTTTCCTCCACCATGCGGTGATAAATCATGTCACACAAATCGTTTGCCGCCTTACCACCGTGACGGCGGTGGTATTTGTCATCCAAGCTGTCGTAGCTTTTGATGGCGGTGGACACCAGCGCATGCAGGAGATCCGGATGACGATTGGCATAAGCATAGAAGTCTTTGATGTCAATGCCATAGCACAGGCACGGTGTTTTTGCCACAAAGGTGGTGGTGCTGGTTTGGCTGTCGCTATAAAAAATCAGCACATCCAAAAATCGTTTAAGCCCGCTTTGCGGTGTGAGAGTTTCGTAGATAATCTCTGACCCCTCATCCGTCAAGGATTTGCGATAGCAACTTCCTTCCACCAAAAAATGAAGGGTTTCCACACGCTTGCCCAAAGGAATGATCACCGCACCATTTTCATAGGTATGCACCCTAAGCGCACGCTTTTCCTGCAGCTCTGCAATGAGCCCATCAATAAGATATTCAATCTCACTCACCACACCCGCCTCCCTTCTGCGATTATTAGCCTATCATTTCGGAGATGATGATTGGTATAACATATGTTACATCATAGCACAAAAGCACCTATAAGGAATACTTTCAACCACCGATGAAGCAACGGTTGTATTGTGACCACTGCAACAAAAGCGCCCCTGCACAGTACAGAGGCGCTTTTGTTATGATTGATTTTAATTGTTAAAACTGCCGTCCCAGCTTGGCATATTGGTGAGGTATTTACCGGCTACGGCAGGGACGTAGTAGGCGCCGTAGGTTTTTAGGTTGGTGGTGGCGTTGTCTTGTGGCGGCACTTCTACATAGAAGCGATAGTATGGCATATAGTATGCGTCGCCGGTACTGTTGCGGTAGACAAGCTCAACCTTTGCGATGGCGTCTTCTCCCGGGAATGGGGTCGGTACATTCGTGAGACAGTGCCCTTCACTCAGCAGGGCTTGGGCGTCTTCGGCGCTGATGATTGGGTAATCGCCGACCTTGTCGCTCAAATCGGTGCGGAAGATGCGAACCATCATGAGGTTTCCTTGGTCATCGCTATAGAAAGCGACGCGGTTAAAGTGGTTGTTTAAGAGGGCTTGGGTGTCATCCTCACTGCCTTCATAGAATTCAAGCTGATACCGCTGCTGTCCGTCATAGGTATAGTCGCCACCATGAATATTGACCTGTGGATGGTCCATGCCAAGAAGGTCGACATAGGTGTCCTTGAGATAGACAGCCACCTGTTCGAGTTCCTCATAGGTGGCGTTGTCGATAAAGTGAAGCCCTTCCGGCAAGGCGACCGCCTGTTCGAAGAAGATTTCCGTCGTCAAATCGCCCTTCACTTGAATACGCATTCCCTCTGCCGTTGCCACAAGCTGTTCCGGCCCGTTCAAGCGTTGCTTGGTGGCAGCATCGGCATCCTTAAATTCGTCCTTGATGGCTTGGAGGGTGCTTTCATCATTAGTATCTTTTGCAAATACCTCTGTGATATCAAGGTTTTCAGTATCAAGGCCCAAGCGTTCAGCCACATCGAGAAGGGTGGCACGCATGGCGTCTTCGTCGCCACCGATAGACACCCCGCGCTCACTCACTAGAAGGGTGTTTTTATACACCGGCAGGGTTTCCGGAGCGTCTGCCACATCGCATGGGTTGGCGTTGACAAGCTCGGATGCGTCTTGGGCCATATAGCCTTCAAAGCCCATGCCCTGACTATTTTCTTCGATGGTGAGCATTGGCAGGCTTGGCGTGTCCTCATGAGGCAAGAGCTTCACCCCTACCAAGGCCACACAGGCGACACAGGCAGCGACGGCTACCCATTTCGGCCAACGTCGCGGTTGCTTCTGGGTATAGGTTTCCGCCTCTTCGATGTATTCCGGCGCAATATTCGCCATTTTGTCTAAAAAATCGTTGCCTCTCATAGCTCATACCCCTCCTTTTCAAGATTGGTGCGCAGTTGCTCGCGCAAACGGTGGAGTGTTGTTTTGACCTTGCTTTGGCTAAGCCCGTAACGTACGGCAATGTCGGCGATGCTGTCCAAGTACCAATAGCGGCGTACAAAGAGGGTGCGTTTTTCTTGGGAGAGTCCGGACAGAAAGCCGTTGATTGCTTCTGCAAAGAGTGCTTCATCCAAGCGGCACAATCCATCATTGGGCGCTGGGATGCATTCCTCTATTTCCCGACTCAGCTCGCAGATATGGGCACTGCGTTTAAGGCGGCTGCGGTTTCTACAGCAATTGAGCGCCACATGGCGGGTGATGCGTGCCAAAAATGCATAGAGATAATTCACCGGCTCATGGGGCGGAATGGATTTCCAAGCCGCCATGTAGGTGTCGTTTTCACATTCCTCGGCGGTTTGATGATCCTCTACGATGCCACGAGCCAACCGGTACAGCCGCCGACCGTATTTCTCGGTGCTTTCTTGGATGGCGGCTTCGTTGCGTGCAAGGTATAATTCTACAATTTTGTTATCGTCCATTCCCTTCACCTTCCTTTTTTCTCAATCAAAGCCCCTTCACCCTAATAAGCACCGTTTTATGTAGGATGGTTACACTTTTTCAAAAAAATAACCACTCTATTTTTCAATACAGTGGTTATGAAAATTTTCCTTCTATATATAATAGTGTCTGTTATGGGCAAACGGTTCCTTCTAGATAGCATTGATAAATATAGCCGCGAGATTGATAGAAGAAATCCGAATTGTAATTTGAAATCGCCGCATCGATCCAAGAGGTATATACTTCCATGAGTACGTCAATGACGCGGCTTTCGTCATCACCACATGCATCCTCGATTAAACGTTCATACACTTCTCCGATTGCCCAGTAGTCCGGCACTTCATAACGACAAGCCGCAACGTTGTCATAATCCCCCGTTGGCAAAGCATAGCGCATGATGAAATCATCGGCGGTTTTTTCGATGGGTTCGCAATGAAACACGTCCGCATAGTTATAGATACGAGCGATGGTTTCACGCTTCAATCCTTGCACCACCGCCGCACGGGGTAACCGCTGCATCCGCCCGATGTATTCAATCAAGCTACAGGTATAAAACAGGGCGCTATTATTTTTCATCTCGAACCACCTCACTTTCAATAAAGGTTAATGTTTGTAGTGCACGTGCCGTATGAAAGCTGATTTGATGGGTTGGTTTTTTGAATTTTGCCAATGCCCAGAAAGCATCTCTACTAATTTTTCCATCTGCAAAGTTTTGCACGTAGTTAAATATGGTATCGTTCGCCATTGGCCCTTCAACAATATCATAATCATGCGCATGACCTAAACGACAATCAACAATAAAATCCAGCCATTCTTCGGTCATGTCCGGAAACACCTTAACATTTAATGATTCGTTCGGCGTATAACGATACTTGTTCAATATGCCTTCGCCACCAAAGCGCGTCGCCCGGCGAATGGCTTGTTCCGGTATGGTGGTGCAATAAAATCCAAAATAGAAATCTTTATTGTACTTTTGAATGCGTATTTCCGGTGCTTCCGCAACTAAGTGGCTCCCGTGATAAATGGTTCTTTCCATAGGGACTCTTTTCTTATTGCATCGCCTGTTTCATCACCAAAAGCGCGCGAATGACCTCGCCGGCGTCGCGGTTGATAGAACGTGACTGATTGGCGATGGGCTTGGGAATTTCCGGATAGGCGATTTCGATGTCGCTATCCGCATAGTCCACGGTGATACGGAAAAATTGTGCTTCGGGACGTTCGCCAACGATGCGTTCAAAGGGCACGCGGATGACACCGGCGGAATTAAAGCCTACGCCGAATTCGACGATGGCAATACTATGGCCTTCCGAGCGTGCCAAGAAATCGCGATAGCGCGCTTCCCCTTCTGCGTGGGCCTTGGTATCGCGAAAGGCCATACGTAGCGGTGCACCACAATGTGGGCAGCGTGGAAGGACGTCTTCCGGCACAGTGAGGTCCTCCGGATTGGTATGAGCGCGAATGGTTGCCAAGGCCGGAGCGATGTCCCATTCTTCCTCGGAGCAACCGTCGTTGCAAACGAGGGTGAGGTAGTGGCCTTGGGCTTCAAAAACGCGTTCCGCCGGAAAGCCTGCTTTTGCAAATTGGCGATCCACGTTGGAGGTGATGATATGGTAGTCCAGCCCATCCAACAACACCAGCAACTCATGATAAAGAGGCAACGCCGGCATATCCAACACCATTTTCTTAATATGATGGGCAAGGTATCCCCAACGTTGCCCGTCAAGCCAGCCTTTGTAGCTAAAGGTTTGGTAGTCGCTGTGCACGCCCTGTTCCCAAAGTGCAGGGTAGTCGGCGCGAAAGGCGTCTTCATTGGCAAAGCTGATGCCTGCTGCGGCAGACAATCCGGCACCGGCGCCAATAAGCACATAGTCGCAATCATTCAGTGCATGAAATAAGCATTCGACATCGTTCATTGCAAGTCCTCCTTCGTCTTTGATCGTTGATTGATTCTATTATAGCATATAAAAACCCCTCGTCGCCGCGGCAACGAGGGGCAAAAATTATTCAACGGATTTTAAGGATTCCGCCATGTGGATTTTTGAAATCTTGCGGCGCATGATGAGTTGGGTCACCATGGCAAAAATCATGGTTAGCACGAAGGCGATGGCATAATTTTGCCAGCTCACCACCGCATCAAAGCGGAGCCCGTCCACAACAATCTGTGCCATGACAAAGGCATGCAAGGCCTTGCCCAAAAGCAAACCAAAAAGGGCGCCAAAGACTGAAAGGGCGCTGTTTTCGCGGAAGACATAGGCGTTGGTTTCGTGGGAGTAGAAGCCTAGCACCTTGAGGGTGGCAATTTCGCGAATACGCTCGCTGATGTTGATGTTGGTGAGGTTATAGAGCACGATAAATGCCAAGAGCCCCGCGCAGAGGATAATCACCAGGACAATCAAATCAAGGCTATCGAGCATATCGCCAAACATGTCCATCGAGTCTTCCACCACAGGCACATTGGTGACAAAGTCCTCGCCCATCATCTTTGCAGCCACTTCATGGGAATCCACGCCGTCTTCAAAGATGATGTAAGCGCTGTTCACGTCGTTTTGACCAAAGGCACTCTTTAGGGTGCTGCGCGTGATGTAGCTATTGTTTGAGATGTAGTTGTCAAACACGCCGCTCACGGTGAGGGTGGTTTCATGCATGTCGCCGTCACGAAGCACCACTTCATCGCCTGCGGTTACGGCGAGGCGATCTGCCATGCCACGGTCTAAGAGAATCTCGTCATCCTTCGGGAAGGAGAGGGCTTGTTCTCCGTCGTGCCAATCAAAGAAGGTTTCGGTGGCCTTGGCATCCACCGGCGCATTCAAAGAAATGCTGTGGGTCATGCCGTTGGCAGTGATGTCTGCGCTGCCCGCATAGGAATAGAGCAGCTTGTCGATGTCCTTGTCAAAGTCTTTTTCGAAGGTCGCCTGTTCTTTGTCGGTCAAGGTATGGTTAAAGGTCGCGGTGGCATCGTACAAATCAATTTGACTGTACTGCACATCCGCCACACCTTCAAAGTTGTCTTGCAAAGCCAAACCGGTCACAATCAAAGCCGTGCAACCGCCAATCCCCAAAAGCATCATAAAGAAGCGGTTTTTGTAGCGGAACAGGTTACGCACGGTGATTTTTTGCAAGAAGGACAGGCGCTGCCACAACGGGGTGACGCGTTCCAACGGATTGCGCTTGCCGGCTTTCGGTGCCTTCGGACGAATAAGGGTAGCAGCGGTTTTGCTCAGGTCGTTGCGGCCGCATGCCCATGTCACACCCATGGTGCATAGCAGGCTAACCACCAAGGCTATCACCATCAGCTTGGTGTCAAACACATAAAGGATGCGATCCGGGAAGGCGTAATAGGTAGAGTACGCGGTCCAAATGACGGTCGGGAATCCCCAGGTGCCCAAGAAGTACCCCAATAGACAACCCAAGAGCCCGGAGCTTCCCGAGTAAATCATGTATTTACCGAGGATTTTACCGTTGGAGTAGCCCATGGATTTGAGCACGCCGATTTGGGTGCGTTGCTCGTTCATCATGCGAGTCATGGTGGTCACACACACCAAGGCTGCCACGAGGAAGAAGAAAATCGGGAACACCTTTGCCACAGCGCTGACGATGCTCGAATCGCTCTTAAAGAATTGATAGCCCACATCTTCATCACGGGTGAGCACATACACGTCCGGTTCTGCCGGTGCTTTGATGCTGTCCAGGGCGGCTTGTGCCTTTTGTTGTTGGGCTTGGGCGTTGGCGACGGTCGCAGCAGGTGCGCCCATGGCCTTGGCTTGGGCCACGCCCTGCTTTGCCATGGCAACGGCTTTCTCAGCCTTTTCACGCCCCTCGTTGACGGTTTTTATGATGTCATCATAGCGTTCATCCACACATTTTTCAGTGAGGGCAGTGACCGCATCGGTATGCTTTTTGATGGCAGTGTCATATTCATCACTGTAAATCTGCCCCGTTACATCCATGGCAAGGAAGATTTCCGAGTAATACTCAGAGGTAAAGGCCGATTCCGGTGCATAAAAGAGCCCGGCCACTTCGCCGCTTCCCAGCTCGGAGCTCAGGCTCCCCATGCGCATATTAAGCGGAGAATCGACAATCCCAACAATTTTCATTTCCTTATTTTTTAAGGTTTTCAAGGTATCCTTATCGTTGGAATCGGTGAGGATCAAGGTGCGCCCCACATCCTCCGCCTTATAATAGGCAGAATCTGCCACACATTCCTTATCGTTTTCCGGCAAACGGCCTTCTTTGAGTTTGAGTTTGTTGACATCTTTTGTAATGGAATGAACACGTCCTACAAATTCACCATCGCGTTTACCATCCGTTACAAAAGCGTCCACTCGAAACGCACCGTTGGCATTTGCCACATCCTTGCCTTTGGCAAGGGCGTCAACATCCGCCTTTTCGAAGCCAATGGTCGAAAGCAGGCGATAATCGTAATAGTTTTGCTCGGTCAGATAGCGGTCACCGGTTTCAAGCATGGCTCGTTCACTCACGAGCAAGCCCGCAAAAAAGCCGACGCCCAGCGCCACAATCAGCATGATTGCGATGTATCGTCCAAAGCTTGATTTGATTTCTCGCAAAGACGATTTTAGTAAACTTTTTTCCATGGCACTCACCTCACCATTCAATGTCATCAATGGACATTGGGGTTGGATTGAGTTCCATTTTTTCTACTTGACCGCTCTTCACATGAATGACGCGGTCTGCCATCGGGCAAAGGGCAAGGTTGTGGGTGACGATGACCACCGTCATGTTGTTTTTACGGCAGGTTTCTTGCAGGAGCTTCAAAATCAGCTTGCCGGTGTTGTAGTCCAAGGCGCCGGTAGGCTCGTCGCACAAAAGGAGCTTTGGATTTTTGGCAAGGGCTCGGGCTATAGCCACGCGCTGCTGTTCCCCACCGGAAAGCTGGGCTGGGAAATTGTTCTTGCGGTCGCCAAGACCCACTTCATCAAGCACATCCGATGGATTAGCGGGATGCTTGCAAATTTGTGTGGCAAGCTCCACGTTTTCTAAGGCCGTCAGGTTTGGAATCAAATTATAGAACTGAAATACAAAGCCAATGTCATAGCGACGATAGGTGGTCAACTCACGGTCGTTGTAGCCGGCGATGTTTTTGCCATCGAGCCACACTTCCCCGCTTGAAAGGGCATCCATCCCACCCAAAATATTGAGCAGGGTCGTTTTTCCGGCACCGGAGGCGCCAACGATGATACAGATTTCCCCCTGCTGTACCTCAAAGCTCACATCACGCAATGCTTCAATGGACACATCGCCCACCTTGTAGGTTTTCTTTACATTTTTAAAACTGATAAAGGGTTCCATGGTCATGTTCCTTTCGCAATAGCAATCGACATACACACGCATCGTGTTAATACTATTATAGCATTTTTTTCAACAGCGTTAATACACGAAGCAGCTTCATTTGGCGCGATTTGTAACACCTAGACAAATTTGGGGCACAAAAAAAGCCCTTGCTTTCGCAAGGACTTATGTTTCTCTTATTCTTCGGTGTGAACTTCCATGTCGGAAGCAGCACCCGGTCTGCTGTTTTGCATCGCGTCGATGGATTTTTGGATATCTGCGCGACCTTCTTGAACCACTTCGTAGTACACGGTGAGTTGATTTTCGAGCTTATCCATCAAGTCATGGGCATAGATAAACGCCCCTTCGATGATTTCATGGGCTTGTTGTTCCGCATGGTTGAGGATGTTTTCTGCTTCTGCATCGGCACGGCGTACCACTTCATCTTCGCTGATAAGCATAGCAGCATGGTCCTTTGCCGCTTGGATGATTTTGTCGTGTTCTTCTTGCGCTGCTTGGATGATGCGTTCTTCATCCTTCTTAATCCATTGTGCGTCTTGAATAGCAACAGGAATAGCAGCACGCAATTCATCGATGATTTCATAAATTTCGGCTTCTTCAAGGATGATTTGATCCTTATTGAGCAATGGCTGCTTAGCGTTTTCTGCCATATAAGCCAGCTTATCAATGATTTCCAAAATTTCCATCTAAGTTTCCCTCCAGCTAGGTTAAATCGTTCTAAAGAAATTCAGAACCGTTTCTCCATAGGATTTTGATTTATAACATTCAATCTCTGTGTCATCGCACGTAAAAGGAGTGCTTTTTGAGTGTTCTGATACGAGTATACCATATTCCGATAACAAATGATACTTCAACACCAAAGAAATAACCGCTGTATATAAGTTTTTTAGGTACGGCGGGTCGAGCAAAATAAGGTCAAATTGCACCCCTTCCAAACGTGCCAATACAGAGAGGGTATCGCCTTCAATCACTTGGGCGCGGTCTTCGTAACGGCATTTTTTGATATTTTTACGAAGCACCTTGAGGGCTTCGGGATCCCGCTCAATAAAAACCACGCGCTTGGCTCCGCGACTTAACGCTTCTAAGCCCAAATTGCCTGTACCTGCAAAGGCGTCCAATACCACGCTGTCCGCATCGATGTCCATTTGAATGATGTTAAACAAGCTCTCTTTCACACGGTCTGCGGTTGGTCGGGTGTTCAACCCCGGCACCGCTTCTAACTTGGTCCCGCGACGTTCTCCTGCAATGATTCTCATAGGTGCTCCTTTCTACGGCACAATCTTGCGCTCAATATCTTCAATCATTTCCATGGCTCCATCGTTCAAAGGCTGCTTGATTAAATCTTCGGCAATCTGCTCTGCCAAGGCCAACTCACTTTGATGAAAACCCGGACGGGCCAACTTAAAGAGGCCTTGCCCATGCTGACGCAAACCCAAAAGTTCCCCCGGGCCGCGTTGACGCAAATCCTCCTCGGCGATTTCAAAGCCGTTGGAGGTGGTTGCCATGAGCTTTAAACGTGCCTGACTGTCCTCACTTTTTGCATCGCTCACCAAGATGCAATAGCCTTTTTCACTGCCACGCCCCACGCGTCCACGAAGCTGGTGCAACTGTGCCAAACCAAAACGCTCGGCATTCATAATCACCATGATGGTGGCATTCGGAACATCGACGCCAACTTCAATAACAGTGGTGGATACCAGCACTTGTAACTCACAATCGCGAAATGCCGTCATGACTTCATCCTTTTCCGCCGCCTTCATGCGACCATGAAGCAATCCCACCTGCCACTTGCTAAAAACCGCTTCCTGCAGCTGGCTTGCCAAGGACATGGCATTTTCTAGGTCTATCTTTTCTGATTCCTCCACCAAGGAGCACACAATAAATGCCTGTCGGCCCCGCGCCAATTCCTCGCGAATAAAACCGTACATGGCTTCAAGGCGCGGTGAATTGATCCACATGGTTTGGATTTTTTGGCGATTTTTTGGCATCTCATCAATCACCGTCAGCGACAAATCCCCATACACGGTGAGGGCAAGAGAGCGCGGAATCGGGGTGGCAGTGGTCACCAGTAAATCGGGATTATTGCCCTTACGCTCTAAAGCCTCGCGTTGCTTCACGCCAAAGCGATGCTGTTCATCAATCACCACAAGGCTCAACGATTGAAATTGCACCGGCTCTTCAATAAGGGCATGGGTACCGACCACGCATTGAATCTCGCCTGAGGCGAGCCCTGCCAAGACTTCTGCCTTTTCCTTGGCCTTGATTTGCCCCGTCAGTCGCCCCACGCGAATCCCCAAGGGTTCAAAGGCCCGCTTGGCGCCCTCATAATGTTGGTCCGCAAGCACCCCGGTCGGTGCCATCAGCGCCGCCTGATGCCCGTTAGAGATGGCTGCAAGCATGGCATAAAACGCCACATTGGTCTTCCCACTCCCTACATCCCCTTGCAATAAACGATGCATTTGTTGCGGTCGCGCCATGTCTGCTGTAATCGCTGCTATGGCACGCATCTGCGCTCCGGTAAGTTGATACGGCAACCCTTCCACAAACCGCTCTGCCAAAACAGCAGGCTGCGTATGTGCAATCCCCAGCGTGGCGCGTTGCTGGTTAAATTGACCCCATAACGTGATGGCCAAAAATTCGTACACGACCAAATCAGTAAAGGCACGATTGGCTTCCACCATTGACTTTGGCCTGTGCATGGCACGAATCGCCTCACGGTAGCCCATCATGCCATAGTGGGCACATTGCTCCGGCGTAAGCGGCTCGCTAACCGCCTCCAACACAGCAAGGGCCGCATCGGTCACACGAACCATATCGACTTTGCCCACGCCTTCTGTTAAACTGTAAACGGGATGTACGGTAAGATGACGGCGCAGACTCGCCTCGCCCTTGATAAAAAAGTGTTCTTGTACATCCAACTCTAAACCATAGCGATGGATCAAACGTCCATACACCAAGATGCGTGTATTGGGATAAAGATAGTTTTCAATTTGATAGCGGTTGTACCACGTGGCAACAATCTCACCTTGCTCGCCTTCAAGTAAGGCCTTGACCACCTTTACACCGCGGCGTGCGCTTTTGCTCACATCCACCTGCATCACACGCCCGTAAAAAACAGCGGTTTCTTCGTGATTGAGCGCCGCCACAGGCAAGAGTTGACTCCAGTCTTCATAGCGAAACGGATAGAAAAACAGCGCGTCTCGAAGCGTGCGAAGGCCAAGCCCTTCCAAGCGACCGCGCTTTTTGGGGCCAATGCCCTTTACCTTATCCAATCCATCTGTTAAATGACTCATATCTTCACCCCTATTCTTGTTGGAGGTCCTGAATGAAACAATATTCCACTTTTCTTTTTGATTTTGACGGCACCCTTTTAAACAGCAACGAGCATGTCATCAGTTGCTTTCAAAAAGCCTTCCGTAAGGTGCTCGGCAAAGAATTGCCCCGAGAAACCATTACTGCCACCTTCGGCATTCCTTTGGCTAAAGCCTTGGAAGATTTGGAACCGGACCACGCCGACGAGCTTCTGCGCGTTTACCGCGAATTCTCCGACGAAGCCGGCTTTTCCATGATGTATGAAATCGACGGCGCTCGCGACACCCTGCGTGCCCTTCACGATATGGGATGTACCGTCGCCATTGTCACCTCCAAAAAAGAGGTCAATGCTACCGCCCAGATGGCGCACATCGGCATCAGCGAGTATGTAGATTTACTCGTTGGGCCCGAAAAAACCACTGCCCACAAGCCGGATCCCGCGCCGGTCTATTGCGCCCTTGAATTGCTCGGTGCCGAAGCCGGTAACGCACTCATGGTCGGCGACAGTCCCCACGATATTTTGTGCGGAAAAAACGCCCACGTGGATACCGCGGGCGTTTTGTTTACAGCAGTGGACTTAGACAGTCTCCTTGCCACCTCGCCCACCTATATGTTATCACATTTATCGGAGCTTCTGCCCCTTGCCAAGGCCTAAGCCTTTAGCACTTTTGAAGCAAGGCCTCATACACCGGTGCCGGCACAAAATCCTTAATATCCCCATGCAGGCTCGCAATATTGCGAATCATGCTTGAGCTTACCAAGGAAAATTCCCCGTCGGCAGTAAAGAATACGGTTTCAATATCCGGATTGAGGTGACGGTTAAAGCTCGCCATCTGCATTTCATATTCAAAATCAGAAATAACGCGCAAGCCACGCACAATGGCGCACGCCTCTCTGGATTTGGCATAATCGACCAAAAGGCCGGTAAATACTTCAGTTTCTACATTGTCAAAGTTCGCAGTGCTCGCTTTTACCAACGCCACGCGTTCCTCTACATCAAACATGGTGTTTTTGTAGGTATCGGTCGCAACCGCCACATACACCTTGTCGAACAAGCCTGAGGCACGTTCAATGATGGACATATGGCCATTGGTAATTGGGTCAAAAGTACCGGAGTATACTGCTATTTTCATAATTTAATTCCTCATTTTTTGTGTAAATCTTATCGCACCACGCGTGCGAAACCTCGCCCCGAGCCCGTTGCTCGGGGCTTTTTTGTTGTGCTTTGACGGCTATACGTTCACCGTCTGTGTTTTTATGTTAATGTTTTCCGCACCAAATTCCTGACGCAGACGCTCAAATACAGCTTCGTCATTCACCAACCAGTATTCGTCGTTCAATACCACCATACTTTTGGTTTCCGCATAGAACAAGAAAACCGGAACCTCACCTTTCATCTCGTGGGACAAAAAGCCCACGACTTGGTCGTCGTTATAAGGCAAGCTCTTATCAATTTTAATGAATACACGCATCGGCGCCGTTTGCGGATCGCTATGCTTGAGTTCAAGGGGTGCCATCGACTCGACAAAGATTTTCTTTTCATCGTCTTGAATATTGACACGCCCACGCACCACACACGGTTGGTTTTCTTCAAGCAAATGGCGCACTTCCGGCAAGGTACGAGGGAAGATGAGCAAATCAATGTCCCCTTCCATACCACCCAAGAGGGCATACGCCATTAAATCCCCTTTCTTCGTGGTTTGCATACGAATATTAGACAGCAGCCCACACAGTGTCACCGTCACATTATCAAGTTGGTCGCTGATTTCCGCAATGGTACAGCTGGCAATACGACGAATCTCACGCTCGTAATCCTCGAGCGGATGGCCGCTAACGTAAATCCCCAGCAATTCCTTTTCGAAGCGCAAGCGATCGTCCTTGGCAAAATCCTCTAGGTCCGGAATATCCACATTGACTTCATTGAGGCTTGGTGCTTCTACAAAGTCAAAGAGGGACATTTGATTGGAATTTTTCGCTTTTTGAATCTGCTGGGCTTGTCCCACCGCTTCATCAAGCACCGCCAAAAGTCCGCGGGTTCCCTGCCCTAAAGAATCAAAGGCACCGCATTTGATGAGGTTTTCAAGCACACGCTTGTTCAGAGTGCCGCCGATTTCCGCACGGGTGCAGAAATCTTGGAAAGATGTAAACGGCGCCTCGCGACGGGCTTGGCAAATCAACTCCACCGGATGCGGTCCCACGCCCTTGATGGCGCTCATGCCAAAGCGAATCCCTTCATCGGTTGCGGTAAAATTGGTCCCACTGGCATTGATATCCGGTGGCAACACAGGAATTCCCAAACGGCGACATTCTTCAATATAAAAGGTCACCTTATCCAAACGATCGATGAAAGAATTCAGGGTTTCAGCCATAAACTCCTTCGGATAGTGGCACTTGAGCCACGCCGTTTGAAAAGCAAGCAAACCATAGGCAGCACTGTGGCTCTTATTAAAGCCGTAACCTGCAAAGTACTCAATGAGTTCAAAGATTTTTTGAGCAACTTCAGGGGCGGTTCCCCCCTTTTCAGCACCTTCGATGAACTGAGTTTTATAATTGGCAATGATTTCAGGCTTCTTTTTCCCCATCGCACGACGCAGCATATCCGCTTCACCCAAGGTAAAACCGGAAAGGCGAGAGGCAATCTGCATAACCTGCTCTTGGTAGAGAATAACGCCATAGGTGGTGTTCAAAATAGATTCCAGCTTAGGGTCCAAATAGGTGATTTCCTGCTCCCCATGCTTACGAGCAATGAAATCTTCAACCATCCCACTACCGAGAGGACCCGGACGATAAAGCGCCACAAGCGCAATGATGTCTTCCAAATTCGTTGGTCCGAGGTCCTTCAAAATGGCACGAAGGCCACTGCCTTCCATCTGAAAGACCCCAATAGAATCCCCATTGGAAAGCATACGGTAGGTGTCTGGGTCATCATCCGGTATTTGACTAAAATCAATGGTGACACCGTAGCGTTCCTTCACCGATTCAATGGTTTTGTTGACCACGGTAAGGGTACGTAACCCCAAAAAGTCCATCTTCAACAGGCCAATGGCTTCCACGTCATCCTTTGGATATTGCGTAATGACCGCATCGTCCTTGGTGCGCTGAAGCGGGAGATAGTGATCCACCGGGTCGGCAGAAATCACCACGCCGGCAGCATGGGTGCCGGCATTACGAGGAAGCCCCTCTAAGCTCTTTGCCATGCGAATAAGGCGCGCAATTTCTTCATCGGTTTCAATCAAGCTACGCAATTCGTCACTGGCGGCAATGGCCTTATCAATGGTCATCCCCAGCTCATTCGGAATCAACTTAGCAACCTTATTGACCATAGAAAGTGGCACATTAAGCACACGCCCAACATCACGCACGGCCCCCTTGGCAAGCATGCTGCCAAAGGTGATAATCTGCGTCACATGGTCGGCACCGTAGCGACGCGACACATAATCAATGACTTCGCCACGACGCTCATAGCAAAAGTCAATATCAATATCCGGCATGCTAACACGTTCCGGATTTAAAAAACGTTCAAAGAGAAGCTGATACTTTAAAGGGTCAATGTCGGTAATACCCAAGAGATAACTGACGATGCTACCAGCTGCCGAGCCACGCCCCGGTCCCACGAAAATATCATGATTCTTGGCGTAATTCACAAAATCCCAAACAATGAGGAAATACGTGTTATACCCCATTTGGTCAATAATCCCAAGCTCATACTCCAACCGCTCGTAGACATCCTGCGTTGCATTGGGATAGCGCTTTGCAATGCCATTCTCGCAAAGCTCGCGCAGATACGCCTTGTCGTCCATGCCCTCCGGCGTATCAAAATTCGGCATATAGTTGTGTCCGAGGGTAAAATCAAAATTACATTTTTCTGCCACGCGAACCGTTTCATCCAAGGCTTCCGCATCCTCCGGCAGCATACGAAGCATCTCATCGTAACTTTTGAAATAATACTCTCTTTCACTAAAGCGCATGCGATCCTCAGCATCTAAGGTTTTGCCTGTCTGGATGCAAAGCATCACATCCTGCACTTCGGCATCCTCCGCCTTGACATAATGATTATCATTGGTCGCAACGAGCTTTACGCCAAGCTCACGGGAAAGCAAACGAAGACCTTCGTTCACCTTAAACTGTTCGGGAATACCGTGATTTTGCAGTTCAAAATAATAGTCCTCACCAAACAAATTTTGATACCAGACAGCTGCTTCACGGGCAGCCTCCATATCCCCCTGCATCAAACGACGCGGCACTTCGCCCCCTAAGCATGCACTCATGGCAATCAAGCCCTCGTGATGTTCTAGCAAAAGATCACGGTCCACACGTGGATGATAGTAAAAGCCTTCCAAACTTGCTTGACTTACCAGCTTACAGATATTGCGATAGCCGGTATCATTTTTTACCAAAAGAATCAAATGATAAGGCGCCGCATCCACACGGCTTTCTTTGTCAAAGCGGGTGCGCGGCGCCACATAAACCTCACAACCGATGATTGGCTTAATGCCCTTCTCCTTGCAGGCGCGATAAAATTCCACGGCGCCGTACATGACGCCGTGGTCTGTAATCGCTAGGGCCGGCATTCCAAGTTCTGCGGCACGCGCCACTTCATCGGAAATACGCCCTGCCCCGTCCAGCAGGCTATAAGCAGTATGGTTGTGTAAATGAACAAACGGTTTCATTGAAAAATCCTTTGCTTATGCTTCTCTGATAAATAAATCAATTTCACTGATGGCCACCAAGCGTCCGTCCACCGTTTCGATACGAACGGAAGCATGATGCTGCCCATTAAATTCGGATAAAAGCGGCATGATGTATATTTCTTCATCGGCGCCGACTTCACTGTAAATACGTGTGTGAATTTGGTAAACCTGTGCAAGGAGATTCTTCACGACGCGCATAGCAATCACCGCGGCATTGGAGCTGTAAATGTCAACAGTCCCAATACTCAGCGTGCCGTATTCATCCAATACATACGGAATAATACGTCCGGATAAAATCACATCCGGTTCACGCGCCACCACAGAAAATCCACTCATCACAATATTATCGGAGGTATCCCCCAAATGAGGTTGCTTTTGCATGGTTTGCTGGGCTTCGATAAAATCTTTTAGGCCAACCACGCCAATCAAACGATTGTCGTTATCTACAACCGGCACAAGTTCCACTTGTTCCAATACCAACAAGCGACCCAGATAGCTTACTAAGGTATCCGCGTGTACCACCACCGGATTTGGTGTCATCACCTCATCCATCAAAGTCACTTGGCTGACACCGGTCACATCATAGGCGGTTACCATCCCTTCCAGATAGCCTTCCGCATTGACAATCGGGAAGCCTCGGTGGCCGGTTTGCAAGCTCAATTCATTCCAGTCTTCCACACTGTCGTAGCTTTTTAGTACATAAGGGTCCGTGGTCATAATATCCGATACCGTCACAAGCTCACGCTCTTGCACGCGTTCAACAATTGCTTGGTTGATGGCGATAATCGCATCAAAAATATCGTATGGCGTTGCAATGATAATAATATTGTCCGGAAGATCCTGGAGCTTATTTTGAACAGCAATCCCACTGCCCCCTGTAAGCATCGCCGGCAATTCATGCTCGCAAGCATAAGCCAGCATATCTTTATCATACTCACCAATAATCATCGTGGACGGGCGAGGGTTACGTTCACGCAGATGCTCCAAATTGCTCGCTACGAAGAATGCCTTCGGCGCAATATCCGCCTTATCCGCACCATGCAAAAGTTTCCCTTCAACGATGTTTGCCAATTCGCGATAGGTCAAGGTGTCGATGGAACGTTCCTTCACTTGTTCAATACGAATGGTGCCCACCTTTGGAATGGAAGATACCAAGCCTTGGTTTTCCGCTTCCTTGATGGCACGGTACACCGTCCCCTCACTGATATTCATTTGTCGCGCCAGCTGTCGCACAGAAACCTTTTCGCCAACTTCCAAGCTTTCGATATATTCAATGACGATCTCATGTTTCGTCTTTTGCATGACACGCCTCCTTTGTCGAAATCTTAGATTATAATTCAAAAAAGCCTTTGCCCATCACAGACAAAGGCTCTTCATCCTTAAACAGAAAATGTTATTCCTACACTATATGACGGCACGCCGACCTTCATCCAGCGCCGGAATTAGTCTTCGTCCAACTCTTCTTCGAGGACGATTTCGTCATCTTCCACTTCTTCGTAGTCATCGCCTAATACTGCAACAACTGCGTCACAATTTGGGCAAAGCACTTCGATTGGTTCATCATAGACACCATGATAGTAACCGATGGTTTCGCCGCAAACCGGGCATTCGGTTTCAACGAACAACTCATCGTCTTCACCATAGTCTTCTTCATCATCAAATTCATCGAAGATCATGTCTTCAACATCGCCAAGGTCTTCATCAATGGCTTCTGCATATTCAGTCAGCTCATGAACATATTCTTCGAGTGATTCGATTTCTTCTGCCATATCGTTCAGGCAATCCAAAAGCGCCTTCACAAAGTCACCTTTAAATTCGTCTTTTGTTAAACCTTTACCTTCTGCTAAACCTTTCAAATATGCTGCGTGTTGTGATAAATCCATTTTTTGAAACCCCTTTCGGCACTTTGTGCAGAACTTATGCTCTTTCGATGTATTGACCGGTACGAGTATCGATACGAAGAACGTCACCGGTGTTTACGAAGAATGGAACGTTAACAACAACGCCGGTTTCCATGGTTGCTGGCTTGGTACCGCCGGATTGGGTGTCACCCTTAATCCCTGGTTCGGTTTCGGTAACTTCAAGTTCAACAGTGTTTGGCAATTCTACGCCAAGAACTTCACCCTTGTAGCTGTTGATTTGGCAATCCATGTTTTCCTTGAGGAATTTTTCACCGCCATCGAGTTGGTCAGCACTGAGGCTAACTTGATCGTAGGTGTTGTTGTCCATGAATACATAGTATTCACCATCGAAATAAAGATATTGCATCATGCTACGGTCGATGGTTGCCTTTGGCAATTTTTCACCACCACGGAAGGTTAATTCAGTGGTAGAACCGTTCTTTAAGTTTTTTAATTTGGTACGTACGAAAGCAGCACCTTTACCTGGTTTTACGTGTTGAAATTCAAGTACTTGACAAGGCGCACCGTTATATTCGATGGTGGTCCCTGTTCTAAAATCGTTGGATGAAATCATGCGCTAAACTCCTCCTAATAAAATAACATCTAATTTATTATACAGTAGGTGGTGAAATTTATCAATATTTCCCTACCAATCACACGATGAGAAGTGATTTTGGTGAGGTTGCAAGGTTTTCGTGGCCACCCTCTGTTAAAACAATCAAATCTTCAATGCGAACACCGCCGATGCCCGGTACATAAAGCCCCGGTTCAACGCTGATGACGGTGCCTGCCGGAATCTTTTCTTTGACATTGCGTGAAAAACGTGGCTCTTCATGAATATCTAAACCAACACTGTGGCCGAGCCCATGGCCGAAGTAACTCCCAAAGCCTGCCTTATCAAAGATGGCTTGCACGTGGTCCTGCATTTTTTCACCGACCACGCCGGCCTTTGCCATTTTGAGGGCAGAGGTTTGCGCCTTTAAGACGAGATTGTAGAGGTCCTTTTGGGCCTCACTCAATTCGCCGACACCAATGGTACGGGTCATATCGGAGCAATAGCCTTGGTACACGCAGCCAAAGTCAAAAACAACCAAGTCGCCGTTTTCAATCACTTTATCACTGGCAACGCCATGCGGCATGGCAGAACGCACACCGGAAGCCACAATGGTTTCAAAGCTGAGTCCACTCGCCCCTTCGCGGCGCATGGCAAGCTCAAGCTCAAAGGCCACTTCGCGTTCGGTCATGCCCGGACGCAAAATAGAAAGTACATGTTCAAAGGCCTTATCGCCAATGTGTTCGGCGGTACGAATCAGTTCGATTTCATCGGCATCCTTCACGGCACGTAGTTTTTCAACGGCACCTTCCACCGGAATCAAGTTGACACGCCCGAAGTAAGATTTCAACTTGTCATACAAATCAAAAGACAAATCCTTGCGTTCAAAAGCCAGCACCGACCAATCTTGTTGTTCGCACAGTTTTGCAATGCTCGCCGGTGGGGTATAACGTTCTAATTTTACCAATGTAAAATGGGTGCTCTGTTGACGTGCTTGGAGCGTATAACGGGAATCCGTTAAGATAAATGCTCTATTTTTACTGATAACGAGATAAGCGAAGGTTCCGGTAAAACCGCTCAAATAGCGAATATTGGAACGATCGGAGATCAAAATCGCGTCGTATGCATCCCCCTGGTCCGCAAGCCAAGCCTGAAATCGTTTTAATCTTGCTTCATATTGCATCAACTGACAGCCTCCTTTAATCCAATTGTTGGAGCATCAAATAAAATCTTCGGTCGGTCTCGGGATTGGCATCCTCCGGCAGGGTTTCAATATCAAGGCCTTGTAGCAAGGCTTCATCCTCATCATTGTCAGCCGTCGGTGGATGTGGCATATAGATGGTGCCCTTGATCCGCTTTAAGATATCAAGTGGCGCATCTTGTGCAAGATAGACCTTCTTTGCTTCTAATTTAATGCCCTCGTCGATTGTCAGTGTACCATCAATCCACGCGGTTTCGCAACTTAAATCATGCCTGAGAGAGAGATTCCCAGTGGCAACCACATTGCCTTTCACCTGTAGCGGAGTTTGAAGGGTCGCAGCCACGTTTTCATGGGCCCATCCGGTCAAAAGCAAGCTCCCTTGCAGGCGCACCTGAGGTGGTTTTCCGCCGCCAACGGATACGCCACCGTCACACAAACAGACAATATCCTCTGCTTTGTGATTACTGAGCCAACGATTGCTCACATCCTTTTCCATGCCACCAAAAAAGAGCGCGCGTGAGGGCATTTTAAACCCCAAGCGCGCTTCTCTCGGAAGTGCCAGAAGCTCTACGCTATGAAAACGCGCACTGCCATCGTCTAATCTTGCTTCCGAATAGAGTACAATACTTCGCGGCCGCACCTCTTTCACAGAAAGACGTCGCGTCTGTCCCGCCAGGGGCGTATCCGAGAGAATGACATGTGCCACCGTAACCGGCTCACCATTTTTATTCAACAGGCGCATCCCATCCTGAAGGGCACTGCGATGAAGCTGCTCCAATTTTACCGAAGCCAATTGATTGCGCGAGGTCGCCTTTGTCAAGCTCGCCACCTCCAACCCCGCCACCAGCACCATCGCTAAGAGAGCGCAAGCGACCAGGGTCATCACAAGCATATTACCACGTCGCTTCATACGCTCCCTCCCTTCCTTATAATTGATAGCTCACACTGAGGGTGCTTTGTGCATCATCAGCCGTTTTAAATTGAATAGAAAGAATCTGTCGGAAACGCCCCTCACTTTCCAACCATTTATAGAATGTTTGCAGCTGTTCGCGCGCCCCAGCGACATTCAAGCTACCTTGAAGGGTATCCTTGGCGACATGCATAGAAACCACTTGCACCTTCAGCTCTTGTGCCTTCATGGCACATTCGTAAACAGCGTCTGCACTTTCCCACGGGGTTTCCCCACTAAGAGGGGCTTCCATTTGCACAGTTTCTTCCTTCGGTGGCATGTGCCATGCATCCCAGACCTCCGTCCACCCCAATAGGCCTAATGCCAAAATCAGCGCATAGAGATAGCCTTTGCGCAGCGTCATGGCGTCTCCCTCCCTTCTAAGGAAATCTCTACCACAAATTCATAATAATAGCGATCCTTTTCGCTTTTCTTCGCCAAATCCAATAAAAGAGGATGCAAGGAAGTGTCCGCTTCATGAAGGTTTCTCATATAATCCGCTAGGTCGAGGACCTCGCTGCAGCGCCCATGAACGGCCAGGGCATCCGCCGACGCTTCTTGACTCAAAATTGTGATGCGCTCGCTCTTGGCTTGGTAGGCGCCTTCCATTAAGGTGCTGTATTGACTTTTTGTCACCACCGTCGGAATCGTTGTCCCTTCTTCTTGATTGGTTTCTACCGGCATCGGACGCATCTGTAATCCTATCCATAGGAGTCCCGGTAACACCACACAGCCCAGGAGCAATGCCAAAAGGGTGCGGTCCGTTCGCGCCCTTCCTGCGTAGGCATAGCGCGTTTTGTTAAAAGTGCAGGCTGCCAACCGTCCTTGATTGAGAGCCGCCCCGTTTTCTCGATCAATGGGTGTACAGGACGATGAAATGCCAAGTTCCTGCGTTTCTTCAAACACACGCATTTGCAGCGTAGTGAGTACTCTTCCCTCTGCCGCGGCACCGTAAACGACCAGATTATTTTTTATTGCAAAGACTGCGCTCCAAAGTGGGGCTTCTATGCTGTGCATGCCGTCTTCTAGGGGCACTTCGCTAAAAGCCAACATGCAATCCACCGCCGACAACCAGCGAATCCGCCTGCTTAGGCTGCCAAAGTAGCCTTGCCAACTCTGATAGACCGATTTTTTTACACCACTGACTGCCCACTCCTCTTGACCGGTTTGCCCCTTTTCATACGGCACAGTTCTCAGCAAGGCTGCGCGTTCATTTAAGACAATCATCAAGGCATTTTCTGCCATGGCTCGGCGTTCACGAGGACGCCCCTGGGCCGGTACTTGAATCATACACCGCCCTACTGCTGTCTCCGGAAGTACAGCAAAAAAGGCTGCCGCTTTTTCAATGCGTCCGCTTTTAAAGACTTCCTTCAGCCATGTTTCAAGATTTTGCTTTAATACATTTTCTCGCCACAGAAAACGACTCTCATCGAAAGCAACGACCGCCATCCGTGTCGGATCTAAATCTTCATAAAATATGATTGTTTGCATGCCAACCTCCTATTCATAGGTCGTTGTCAACGGAATATGTCGCGCACACTGTACCAAACGCCCTTCTTTTGTTTTGCCGCTCAAAACCACACGCACACTATGAATTTCCTCAGCCAATGAGCAGGGCGCTGCCGCTTGATTGTAATAATGCACCGCAAACCCCACCGGTGTTTCCGATGACCCGTTCAGATAATACACCACCGGTTGATTGACACCGCTATGGGTATGATCTTTTTGTGCACGCATAAGCGAATAATTTGGATATGGTCGCTCTAAGGGCATGTCTTCGGCAATGGCAGTGCCCGTTCTGCCGATGCGGTATATAACCTCACCGCGGCTATGGTGGTCACTGGGGTCAATCATCCACAAGCAAAGCTCTGGCGTCATCGTGGTTTCTGCGAGAGTTCCTGCCACCTCCCAGTCACTGACGTTAATTCCCGATGCCATACGCACATCCTCTTCCACGAGGTCCAAGGCCTGCTCAAACTGTTCCCGAATGACCTGTTCACCCAATCCTGCCCGCGCACTACGCAAGGTGAAGTTTGTGAGGTTTCCCACGGCAACTAGGACAATCGCCGCAATTGCGAGTGCACACAGTAATTCAATAAGGGTGAATCCGCGTTTCTTTCTCATAACGGGCCCTCCCTCAGCAGAAATTCATGGCGCTCTCCATTTTCTTCGTGCCACACCTCCAGCACATAATGATGGCCTTCCATAAAAGTCCGATACTGCCACGGACCTGCAAGAAAACCGCTTTTTTCTGCCGGAGGAGCTGCTTCAAGGTCTACAATAAGCGCTTCCACCTTTTCAACTAAGAGGGCGTCCTCCCCTTGGCGCATTGCAAAAAGTGGCACGTTACCACTCACGCGTACCAAGGCCACCAAGCAAATTCCTATAATGGCAAGACAAACGACCATCTCGATCAGTGTCATTGCTTGTCGTTTTTTAATCATTTCCTCGCCCCACTCGTATGCGCCCCAAGTTGTTTACCACCACGGTGCGTTTCTCCTTGCCTGCACAAATGGTCAGGGTGCATTTTTCAAAAGCCGTTCCCCGGGCTTGAAAAATTACCAATCCATAGCGTGCATTGCTGGCAATCGCCACCCGTTCGCTGATTAACGACCGATGTTCTACCTTACTTTCACTGTTTTCAACCACCGTAAGGTTATAGCCGTTTCCAACGCCGCTTTTAAAAACGGTTGCTGCACCGGTGCGTCTGGCCTCACTACGGAGCCACAATAAATCCTGTTCTACAATGCGCGTTTGCTCTTCCACCAACACACGGTCATAAGCATTGCCCAAGCGTGGCACCGTTACCACCAACACCACGCTGATAATGCCCAACACCAGAATCAGTTCAATCAAGGTAAAGGCGTGTCGATATTTTTTCGGCACGATAATCGCCCTTCTCATAACATGCCTCTCCCTTCATTAGGCGTGCACACACCCGTCCCGCACCGGCTGAGATTTCATATTGATAACCGTTTATCGGACTTTCGATGACCCGCTTCAACAATCCCATCTGCACAAGCGCCTCTTGACCTTCTAGGGCATCTTTAGGATGACGCTGCAAAAATTGTTCACCGCTGGCAATCAGCACCGATAAATCTCCTTCTATGCGTGTTTCCTTGGCATCATCCAGTGATGCCCCCAATTTTAGCGTTAAAAGCGTGAGCATGATGCCAAGAATGCCCAACACCACCAAAAGCTCTAAAATTGTAAATCCTTTTTTCCGTTTCATCTTATTCACCTATTGTCCAAGCACCAAACGATAGGCATCCAATACCGGTAAAAACAGCCCCAATGCCATTATTAGCACCAAAATCCCTAACGCCGCCACTGCAAGCGGTTCCACAAAACGAATAACAAGTCCCAATTCTTCTAGCAAAGTGCTCTCATAATAATCTGCTGAATTTAAGAGCGCTTCCGGCATGCGTCCATAGCGCTCACCGTTTAAGAGCATTTGCTTGGCGAGGTCCGGCACAAAGGCCGCTTCGCTGATTGCCAGAGACAAACTTCCGCCCTTGATGAGGACGGTCTTCACCTGCCCCACATCCTCCGCAAACAAAGAATGGTTGAAATAGCCTTCCACAGCGCCCATGGCATCATCGGCCGGCACACCGGAGGACAACATCTGCCCCATAAAGCGCGCAAACGGCACATAAACTTTAAGCACGCAAATCTTCTTTAAAATCGGAACTCGTAGCACAGTTTCTCGAAAAAGAGGACGGATACTGCCCTTTCGACGGATATGCACTATAAAAATACAGGCTGTCGCCACAAAAATTCCCAATAAAATAATACCACCGTACACCGCAAAGAAATCATGCACCGCCAAAAAAGCACGCATCAGGCCGGTGCCCTCGGTCGTGGCCCCCATAAATTGTCTTGCCATCATCGGCATAACAACCACTGCCAAAAAGAGCCCCACCAATACAATCGCCGCCAATACCACCAAGGGATACAACAGTT